>Ga0209980_10000006_pt1 | contig 94291 bp, 82 predicted proteins | sample CR02metaG_FD_183611 | JGI IMG/M metagenome (GOLD analysis project Ga0209980, IMG submission 183611) | Deep subsurface microbial communities from Mariana Trench to uncover new lineages of life (NeLLi) - CR02 metaG (SPAdes) (version 2) | ecosystem: Environmental > Aquatic > Marine > Ocean trench...
GGCCGAGGTGCTGGCCTTGGCCGAGGTCGAGCGCGCCACCTGGTGGCAAAATCAGAGGCCGAACCGCAAGGAGTTTCCGCGCCGCCTGCCCGAGTTCACCACGCTCGGTGTCTATGAGGTGGGGCAGGCCTTCAAGGCGCCCGAGCCGCCTTCGGATGTAACGGGCCACCACTTTCATCACTACCCCCGTCCCGGCCAGGGCAACTTGAGTGGCAAGCCCACGCTCGGGTTGGAGCTGGTGCTGGTCAGTCCCAAGACGCCGGAGGGCGCGCAGGCCTTGCGTGACTGGGCCGACTTCGTGCACATCCGGCAGATCGCGGCCGCCAGCGTGCCCGGCTTCACTATGATCACCCCCTATGAGAACGTCACGGGCGGCGAGCCGCGTTTCATGCACTTCTACGAGATGGATACCGAGGACGCCGAGGGCGCGTTCCAGAGGATGGTGCCCGAGACCCAGAAACGCATCGGAAACAGCGGAAAGCTTTGGGACGAGTGGTTTGGCCACGAGCAGCTGGTCATTGACTATGTAAACACCTTCGCCCGCGTGGGCGAGGCCTGGAGTCGGGAGTCCGGACGATGAGCCGGACTCGAAGCAATGCCTCGCTCTTACAAGAGCTTGGATGAGCGTGTTTACCCTGCGATTCGATATGCGGCTCTCCAGCGGGGATGCGAGCGAGCTCTACGCTGCGGCGCTGGAGATGGTTCAATGGGGTGAGCAGCACGGAGCGGCCGTAGCCCTCGTGTCCGAGCACCATGCCTCCCCGGACGGGTATCTGCCCACTCCGCTCGTCCTCGCCTCGGCCATGGCGGCGCGAACGCAATCCCTTCGAATCCAAGTGGCCGCTCTGCTCCTGCCCCTGCACGATCCGATCGAGCTCGCGGAACAGATGGCGGTGTTGGACCTATTGAGCCGGGGGCGCGTGTCGTACGTGTTGGGGGTGGGCTATCGCCGCGAGGAGTACGCGATGTTCGGTCGGGACTTCTCGCGTCGAGGCCGGCGCATGGATGAGTGTCTCCGCGTCCTCAGGGCGGCGTTCACGGGGGACGAGTTCGAGTTCGAGGGGCGCCGCGTCCGCGTGTTACCACAGCCGGCGACCCCCGGCGGACCGGTTCTTCTCATGGCTGGAAACAGCTCCGCCGCGGTCCGCCGTGCCGCTCGCTTCGGGCTCGGGATGCTGACCCAGGGCGGCGATCCTTCGTTGGAAGCGCTCTACCAGGAGGAGTGTCGTAAAGCGGGCACCTCGCCGGGCCTCTTCATCAACCCGCCACCGGGTTCGGTCACGTCGGCTTTCGTCGCGGACGATCCCGATCGCGCGTGGAGCGAGATCGGCCCCTACCTACTGCACGATGCCAACATGTACGCGGCCTGGCTGGGAAGCCAGGGGCAGGCGGCGAGTAAATCCAGCGCGTCGACGGTGGCTGCACTCCAAAGCGAGAACGGTCCTTATCGCATCTTCACTCCCGAGGAAGCCATCACGTACCTGTCGCAGCACAGTGTGTTGATGCTCCACCCGTTGTGCGGTGGACTCCCGCCCAAGCTCGCCTGGCCCTATCTGGAGACCTTCGCCTCCCGGGTCCTGCCCCGTCTCTCGCCCTGACCCCCGCAGCGAGCTGGTATGATGGATCGATGGTGCGGACAATCGAGAACCGGGTCTACCGGAGCTAATAGAGTTGCCGAAGAGCCGACGAAGAGAAGAGCGTAAGCGGACAGCTGAGCAGCTCCCCACGGTCAGGTTCCTCGGCCCCAGCGTTGGCATCGAGCTGCGCAGCATCCTCGAGCAGACCGATCCGCGCGCCGCTTATCCCGGGGTGTATGAGGTCATCTTCGGACGCGCCTGGTCTACCGAGCCGGGTCCGAAGGCGCTCAACCGGAACCACCTCCGTCAGATGGTCCGGGATGTACGCGACGCCGTGAAGCGGCTTCATCCGCGCCTGCTCGCGCGGTTCCGCGCGCTGGAGCCCGCCATCCGAGGCGCCGGGCTGGAGCTCCTGACTCAGTACCGGATCTGGCTGGCGGTGCGGTTTCTGGTCGATGGACAGGGACACAGTGAGGCCGTCGCTGCGTTCCGCCAGAGTGCTCGCCGCCTGCTGAGCAACGGGAGCCGAAAGCAGATCGTAGCTGCCGTGGAGTGCCTTCGCGGCGCTCTGGAGGCGTCTCCGGAGGCGTCCCCGGTCCCTCTCCCGGACATTGCTTACGGCTGGCCTCCAGAGCTGCGCCAGCTCGCGAACAGCGTGGCGGGGCTCGAGGATCTGGAGCGGATGCTGCAACAGTACGTCGAGTCGGCAGAAGTTCGGCTCATCTGCGACGAGCAGCCGGCGGCTCAGTCAGCCGTCCGAGATCCCGTGGTTCACGTGGCGATCCGGGCCCTGGACCGCGTGTTGGAGCTCGACCCGAAGCGGCTTATGCCGCGCTCCCGCCTGCAGCTCCTTGGTATAATCCTCGACGCCATCCTACCCAGGGGCTACCAGAGCGACGCCCACCCGTTTGGGTCCCGGGAACCCCGGGGAAAGTGGTCCGAGGCCGCGATCCAACAGCACGCCGAGACCCCGGCTGCGATGGAGGAGATTGTCTAGGGACACAGGCGGAGCCGTCGAATGTCTAGAGACCGCCCCGCACGGCCCGCACGAAGAGCGTCATGCTCTTGGCTTGGACTGCGCCCACGCCGCTGCTGAAGAGCACCGCCCAGGCAAGGGTGGGGCTGATGGCAAAGGTGGAGGAGGACCAGTAGAAAGACGGCGGCGTGCAGCTACAGCTCGCCACCGTGCAGCTCGGCGCGCAGCCCGTGTTGAACGCTGGATCGACCGTTGGGCTGGGGGCCAAGTCGACGAGGCTCTGAAGCTCCTTCAGGTTGGGGACCCGCCAGTCCGTGTGTCCAGCAAACGGCGCGATGGGATCGTTGAGCGTCGTGATGTGCAGCGCGAACGCGTTATCCCAGGTGTAGGAGGTGTCCTGGTCGTGGATGCTGTCGTCGTCGCTCTTCTTCTCCCACATGAGCCCCGTGTTGAGATCCGTGATGGTGCCGTCCCCGTTGTCGACGTACGCGAGCGCCGCCCCCGCCTGGACCTCACCGTCGTGACCGGTGCCCACGCAGGGAATGACCGTACCGCTGCTGTCCCAACAGCTGGTCTGGCCCGTGGCCGAGAATGAGCCCAGAGCAAGCGGGCTGCATCCGCTCACATCCAGCCCGCAGCCCGCGGAGCAGGCGAGTAGGCCGCCGCCGAAGCCCAGGCTCTGGCAGCTCTCGCCGCCCAGGTCCAGGCCATCGCAGTCATCGTTTCCGTCGATGATGTCGTTGCCACAGGTCGAGGGGATGACTGCGCAGCTGCAGTCCGGCTGACACCGGTCCGGACAGGCGCCATCGTCCGCAGGCTCGCACTCCTCGGTCCCCGTGATGCTGCCGTCCCCGCAGAAATCCGTCCCTTTCACCGCCGGCGTGCACAGAAACTTCGGCTTGAGCCTGGACACGATCTGCGTCCCGAACGGATCGGTCACCAGCTGATCGGGCGGAAACGGCGGGGGGCATTTCACCTGCCAGCAGATGCGGTCGCTCGGGGCGGGTGGGGTGATCAGCGGAAGAGGCGTGACCGGCGCCTTTGTGATCACATCCAGCACGGCCATGTTGCCTCTCGTCGCTGGAGCGCAGAAGAACTTTGGCTTGGTGATCTTGCAGCCCGGCGCCAGCCCGAACTGGGGGGTCTCGATATCCAGCAGCCCCTTGAGCCTGATCTCGCCCTTGATCCTGTAACAGGCGAGATGGTCGTTCGCCTGCGCCTGCGCCTTGCCTGGCGAGATGGACACCAGGATCAAACCAGACACCAGGATTGCGGCTATCCGCGCCATCACTTCTTCCTCGTTCCAAGGTCGGGCCTGGCCTAGGGGACTGGGGTCCCCGGGTCCCGGGCCGGCTGAGCCCAAGGGCTCCCTACTAGCCTACACCTAGCGCCGTATTTGTGGGATCCTTTTTCGCGCGCCTTGTGGCCGTTGTCCGGGCAACCCTACGACCATTGGAGGGAGGGGAGGGAGATCACGATGCGCTTCGACTTGCTGATCCGTGGGGGCCGCGTCGTCGATGGAACCGGAATGCCGGCGTACCGGGCCGATGTGGCGGTTAAGGACGGACGTATCGTGCGGATCGGGCGGGTGCAGGAGCAGGGCGAGCGGACGATCGATGCCGCGGGGGCGATCGTGGCTCCTGGCTTCATCGACGTTCACACGCACTACGATGTGCAACTCGACTGGGATCCCCTGGCCACCCCCTCGTGCTATCACGGCGTCACCACCGTCTTGACCGGCAACTGCGGGTTCACGCTGGCTCCGTCCAAGCCTGAGGACGTGGCATGGCTGGCGGCGATGCTGAGCCGGGTGGAGGGCATGTCGAAGGAGGCGCTCGCCACGGGCTTCGAGTTCAAGGGCGGGAGCTTTGGCGAGTTCTGGGACCGCCTCGAGGGCCGGCTCGGGGTCAACGCGGGGGGCTACGTGGGCCACTGCGCGGTGCGCCGCTGGGTGATGGGCGATCAGGCCTCGGAGCGCGCGGCCTCTGACGAGGAGGTGAGGCAGATGCAGGCCCTTGTGCGTGAAGCCATGCTGCAGGGCGCGCTGGGCCTGTCCACCTCGCAGGTCGCTGTCCATGTGGGCGAGGATGGGAGAGAGGTGCCCTCGAACCATGCGACGGCCGACGAGATTGTGGCGCTGGCGTCGGTGCTTGCGGAGTTCGACCACGGCGCCATCGAGATCATCCCCCGGAGCTTCGCGCAGGGGTACAACGATCCCGATCGCGAGCTGGTCTTGAAGCTCTACGAGGTGAGTGGAAAGCCGATCGAGCTCAACATCCTGGCGCCGACACCCCAGCACCCCATGGGCTGGCAGCGCATGCTCGAATTCTGTCACGAAGCCTTCGAGCAGGGCGTTCGTCTGCACCCGCAGTTCACGACGAACAAGCTCGAGCTGCATCTCAAACTGGCGGATACCTTCGTCTTCGACGAGATGATGGAGTGGCGGGAGGTGCTGACCCAGCCCGAGCCGGAACGCTCCCGCCGCCTTCGCGACCCGGCGACTCGAGCGCGCCTGCGCACCCAGCTGGCCGACGAGCAGGCCCGTGCCGTGGCGTTCGATATCGCCGACCTCGAGGTCGAGGCGGTGACCGACGCGCGCAACCAGGCGCTGATTGGCCGCTCCATGGGTGAGATCGCAGCCGAGCGGGGCGCGGATGCGCTCGATGTCTTCCTGGATATCGCGCTGCTGGAGGAGCTACAGGTCAGCTTTCGCACGCGCATGTCGGATCTGGCTCGCCAGTTTATTCACCATCTCGTGGAGACCGGCGTGAAGGACCCCATCGTGATGGCGGGGTCGAGTGATGGCGGCGCCCACCTGGGATCCTTCACGGGTGCCGACTACTCGACGCGTCTGCTGTCGGAGTGGGTCCCCGAGACGCTGAGTCTCGAGCAAGCGGTGTGGCGCCTGACCGGCATGCCGGCCACGGTTCACGGGCTACGAGATCGCGGCTTCCTGCGCTCCGGAGCCTGGGCGGACCTGGTGGTGTTCGATCTGGACGAGCTTGCGGCGGGCGACGCCTACCGGGTGCGGGACTTTCCGGCCGAGACCGAGCGCTACGTTGCGGACGCCAAGGGCTATCGCGCCGTGATCGTGAACGGTGTTCCGATCCTGGAGCAGAATAAGCCGACCGGAGCCATGCCCGGCCACGTGATCCGCGGCGCGTAAGGGCATAGGGAGATTAGGAGGAGGCATGCAGATCGCAGACTGGGTCATCGACGTCGATACGCACATCACGGAACCAGGGGACGTCTGGACCAAGCGGCTTCCCGAGAAGTGGCGGGAACGTGCCCCCCGAATCGAGCGCAACGCCGACGGTGCGGACGTATGGACCTTCGGCGATGCTCAACGTGTCATACCCATCGGACACACGGCGGTGGCGGGCTGGCCCGAGCCCTTTCCGGCGGCACCGCTCAACATGGACCAGGTTCCCAAGGCGGCCTACGACGCGGTGGCGCGGCTGGAGTACATGGACGAGGTGGGGATCTGGGCCATGGCCTTGTACCCGAACATCGGCGGCTTCGGGAACGAGAGCTTCCTGGGGTTGAAAGAGCCCGAGCTGATGCTGTCGTGTGTGCAGGCCTACAACGACTGGCTGCTCGAGTGGATTGCTCCGGATCCGCGCCGCTTCATCCCCATCATGGCGACGCCCTTCTGGGATGTGAAGGCCACCGCGACGGAGATCCGCCGCTGCGCCAAACGGGGCCACAAGGGCATTCTCTTCACAGGCGCGCCCCAGGAGTTCGGCTTTCCCTATATCGGTGATGCGCACTGGCAGCCGCTCTGGGACGCGGCTCAGGAGGTCGGGCTACCGATCAGCCTGCACATCGGGGGTGGGGACATCTCCAAGGAGTTTCCGCTGGAGAGGATCGCTGCGCACGGACTCAGTGCCACCGTAGCCACCCAGACGGTGGCGTTGCTGATGAAGAGCGGAATCCAGATGGTCGACGTCGTGCTCTCCGGGATCTTGCCGCGGAACCCGGGCCTGAAGATTGTGTCGGTGGAGAGCGGCATCGGCTGGATTCCCTTCGTGCTCGAGTCCATGGACTACACCTTCGAGTACGCGAACGTGCGCCGGGAGCGGCCCGAGTTCGAGTTACTTCCGAGTGAGTACTTCGCCCGTCAAGTCTGGGCCTGTACCTTCTTCGAGGAATTCGCACCGACTCGCATGCTGGATGTGATCGGAACCGACCGTGTCATGTTCGAGACCGACTATCCCCACCCCGTGTGCCTCTATGGCAACGTGCGCTCCAAGATCGACGCCGCCTTCGGCGCTCATACGGAGGAGACCCGACGCAAGGTCCTGTTCGATAACGCGGCGAGGCTCTACGCTGTCCCGTCGCCGCAAGCGCCGTGGAAGGCGGGGCCCTCCCTCACAGTCTCCTGAGGTGCCTTCGTCGTCTCATCCTTCGCCGCCGACGAGCACGGAACGCGTCCCTCAGCCGGGCCCAAACCGTTGGCCCCTCACGCGGAATGTAGGCTCGCTCCATCCTCTTGCGGGTCGGAAACCCGTACAAGATCAAGAGGACCAGGAAGATCACTACGATCGTGATCCCGACCTTCATCTGCGTTGCTCCGCGCTTCCTTGGTGATCCCAACGGGAGTCGAACCCGTGTCTCCAGGGTGAGAACCTGGTATCCTGGGCCACTAGACGATGGGACCGAGAGTGGCGCGCAAGTTAATGTGCGCGTCGCTAGGTGTCAACGAACGGTCCCTTAACGCACAGGCCCCCGAGGAACGAGTCCCCGGGGGCCCTGTTGTCAGACCAGCGCTGGCTTCAGGCCGCTCGCCGGCGGCGCATGGCCCTGCGGCGCTTGGGCGGGGAGCGCTTCATGCTCCGGCGCTTCGGAGCGCTGCGCTTGGCCGTGCGGCGCTTGGGGGCCGCGCGCTTGGCGGAGCGGCGCTTGGGCATTGCACGCTTCTTGGAGGTGGCCTTGCTCAGCTTCACTGCCGCGTCGTCCATCGCCTTGAAGGTCCCTCGAACCGCCTTATGCAGGTTCGTGTCCTTCGGGTAGTGGCTCATGACATAGTTGGCGAGCTTCTGAAAGCTCTGCTTGTGGGATGCCGTAAAGCACTTTTTGCTACTTGTCTTGATTGCCATCGGGGTATATCCCCCCATCTGTTCGCATAACCGTACCTTCTCGGACGGAAGTACTTGAATCGTTAGCCTTTTCTGTGGAAAGAAAAGGTGGTACACGAAAAGCTGAGATCAGAGGCCGATGAAAGGGGGATTTGAATGACGGATGCGGCCACACAGCCTATCACCGGACTAGCTCCCGGAGAGGTGGGTGAGAACGTGTTCCTGTGCGGCGACCCGGCTCGGGTGGCGCGCATCTCAGCTGGCTGGGAGAGGACACACGAGGTCTGCAACGTACGTGAGTACCGCATCGTGGTCGGTGAACGACAGGGAGTGACACTCGCGGCCGCCTCTACCGGGATCGGGGCGCCCAGCACCGCGATCCTGATCGAGGAGCTGACGAAGATCGGCGCGCGCACCTTGATCCGGGTCGGCAACAGTGGCGGACTGGACCCCGAGCTCGAGCTGGGCGATCTCGTCATCACCACCGGAGCCGTGCGCGATGACGGCACGTCGCGCAGCTATGTTGTCCCGGAGTATCCCGCCGTGGCCCAGTATGATGTGGTCACGGCTCTGGTCGAGGCCGCGCGCGCTCAGGGCGTGAGCGCACACACGGGCTTGACCTGGTCGCTTGATGGCTTCTACGCGCGGAACGCGATCCTCGGCCCGGACGGCTCGATCGAATCCATGAGTGTGGACAGCTACCGGCCTCCAGGCCTGGCCGAGCGTATCAACGCGATGCGCGCCGCACGCGTGCGCAACTGTGAGATGGAGAGCGGGATCCTGCTCACCTTGGCGAACCTCTTCGGACTTCGCGCGGGCTGCATCTGCGTCGTGTCCGACCGCACACCCTGGCCGGGGCCGGCTGAGATCGAGATCGACAAGAACATGGATGCCTGCATCGCGGTCGCGATCGACGCCATGCTCAGGCTTGCCAAGGGCTGAGCGTGCTCTGTCTCTGGGCCGCGCGAGCGCTTACGCCCGATCGCGAGCTCGCACGGGTGGCCGTGCGGATCGAGGCGGGTCGCATCGCCGAGCTCGTCGCCGACGCCGAGCCCGATCCGGAGGCCGAACGGTTTCCGGACGCCACCCTGGTACCCGGCCTGGTCGATCTGCAGGTTAACGGCGGGAACGGCGCCGCCTACGATGCGGTCGACCCCGCCGAGCGCACGCGCGCCACCGAGTTCCACCTGCGCTCGGGGACCACCAGCCTGCTGGCGACGCTGGTAACGGCATCGTTGGACCAGCTCGAGGCGAGCCTGACGCGGCTGGCAGCGGATGTCGATCCCGCGGGGCCGCTGCTGGGAGTGCATCTCGAGGGTCCGTTTCTGGCCGCAGCCAAGGCCGGTGCACACGAGCAGCAGTGGCTGTGCGATCCGCACCCCGAACGGGTGGAGCGTCTGATCGCCGCGGCGCAGGGCACGCTGCGGCTGGTCACGCTGGCGCCCGAGCGCGAAGATGCGCTGGCCGCGGTGCGCCGCTTCGCGGAGACGGGAGCGGTGGTTGCGGCGGGGCACTCCCAGGCCAGCGCAGTTGAGCTGCGCCGCGCGATCGAGCAGGGACTGTCCTTCATCACTCACGTTGGTAATGCCAGTGACTGGCCCAGCCGCCCCTTTGATGCAGAGCTTGGCTACCGCCGCAGCGAGCCGGGGCTGGTGGGGACCTTTCTCTTCGAGCGGCGCCTGCGGGGTAGCCTGATCCTGGACGGGCTGCATTTGCATCCCGAGCTCGCGCGCGCGCTGATTGAGCTGCGCGGACCCGAGAATGTAGTGCTGGTGAGTGACGCGACACCGGCGGCCGGCCTGCCGCCTGGACGCTACCGCCAGGGCGGGCTCGAGGTCGTGATCCATCCCCAGGGCTATGCGACCGCGGGGCAGGGCCTGGCCGGGAGCGTTACCCCGCTTGTGCACGCAGTGCGCACCGCGGTGCGGGAGGCGGGTGTGTCGCTTCCCGTGGCCCTGCGTATGGCCACCTCGACGCCCGCGCAGATCGTGGGCGCGGACGGGCGCAAGGGGCGACTCCAACCGGGTCACGACGCTGACCTTCTGCTGTTGGGCCCGGATCTCGCCGTGCAGGCCGTTTATCGTGCAGGTGAACGCATCAAGATCTAGCCCCGGCGCGCGTTCCGTCAAGTTCATCCGTGCGGCGCCGATCCTCTGGGGGACGAGCTGGAGTCTCGGGCAAGAGGAGAGGGATCGATGCGCAAGGTCGCGCGACGTGTTCTGACGGTGCTGGCGTTAGTGGTAGGCCTCGGGATCTCGCAGCAGGCTCGAGCGATCAGCTACGAGGACTCTCTCGACAACTGCAGCTACCCCAAAGTCCTCGACGTGATGATCCTGCGGCCCATCTCGATGGCCTCGATCGTCCTTGGCGCCGGGCTCTTCGCCGTAATCGCGCCCATCTCGGTCTTCACGGTATGGGACGAGATCGACCAGGTGGCGATGGACCTCATCATCTCGCCCGCGAGGTTCACGTTCAGGCGTCCGCTGGGAGAGTGCTCGGGCGCCCTGGCCGCCTACTAACGGAGTATCGGCGGCACAGAGCCGCCTGCCCCCGCACTTCGCTCGGTCGCTTCGCGCACTGCTACGCAGACCTCACTGCGCGCCCTAAAGGGCTTGCAACCCGGTCGTCCTCCTACTCCCGTTAATGCCGGGAGCGGTGCATTCGAGCCTGCTTTCGATGCTGCCGGCGATGCTCTGTCGCCACGTGCTGCTGGGTGTGCTCCGGACGCACGCTGAAGACGTGCCCAGGCCAGTAGAAGCGGTAGTGATCGATATGTGCTCGCTGGCTGACGCGGACTTGGTGTCCACAGTGCCCGTCGTGCACGTGATCCCAACGAGGGACACGATAGGCGTAGTGCCAGCGCGTCTCGTGACGCACGTAGGGTTTGCGATGTCTGGAAAACCGAGGCTGTGCATGGCCTACGTGAACACCGACCAGGTGGCCGAGCGCCACGGTAACGACGTACGCATCGTGCGCACCCGTGCTGTAGCTCACGCGGAAGCCGGCATCCGCACGACCGGCCGAGGGCAGAGCCAGGATGAGCCCGGCCGGGGCAAGGAAGCACGACGCGATCGCCAGAGAGCGTAGGGTCTTCATCTGCGGTCTCCTCTTCAACTCGAAAATCTTCGAGTTCTTGCAGGCACGTTCGCTTGGACGTGTAGGCTGGACGTTTCTTCGATTGGAAGAGATGGGAGTGGCTGGCGGGCTAGGATTCGAACCTAGACTAACGGGGCCAGAACCCGTCGTCCTACCGTTAGACGACCCGCCAGAAGTGGCGCCGAAGTATAGGACTCCGCGGCCCTAGTTCAATCCTCTGCGTCCGTCCCGATGCGTTCGATCGCAGCGTCGATACGTTTCAGACTGCGCTCGCGGCCGAGGAGCTCGAGCGTCTCGAAGATTCCGGGGCTGGCCGCACCGCCTACGATGGCCACGCGCACGGGTTGCGCGAGCTCGGCGAGCTTTACCGCATGGCGTTCCAGCGCGACATGAAACGACTGTTTCAAAGCCTCTTCGCTCCACTTGGGCAACGCGGCCAGCGCATCGCGTAGCTCCTGGAGCGGCTGGGCGATCCGGGGCGTCAGGTGCTTCCGGGCTGCTTTGGGCTCGAGCTCGATCGCGTCGGTCAGGTAGAAACGAGCCAGCCTGGCCATCTCCGCGAGCGACTTGCTGCGCTCGCGCAGGAGATCGAGCAGACGCTCGAGCCCGGGCTCGGCAGGCACGGGCCCACCCGCCTCTGCCTCGAGGAAGGGGCGCGCGTACGAGAACAGGGTCCCCATCGGGAGCGTCTTGATGTAATGCTGGCTGAGCCAGAGCAGCTTGTCGTCGTGGACCTGGGAGGGACTCCGGCCCACGCCCGTGAGCGAGAAGAGCTTGACGAGCTCCTCTTTGCTGAAGATCTCGAGGTCGCTATGGCCCCAGCCGAGCCGGGCGATGAAGTTGAGCATGGTCTCCGGCGTGAAGCCTCGATCCCGGTAGCTCTGAACCGACACGGATGCGTGACGCTTCGACAGCTTTTTCCCACCCGGCTCGACCAGCAGCGGAACGTGGGCGAACTGGGGAGGCGCGAAGCCCAGGGCCTGATACAGCAGCAGCTGGCGGGGCGTGCTGGTCATGTGCTCACGCCCGCGGATCACGTGGGTGATGCCCATGTCGTGATCATCTACGACCACGGCCAGGTGATAGATGGGTGTGCCATCGGTGCGGGCAAGGACGAAGTCGTCGACCTGTGAGACGTCTTCACCGCTGTTGCCCGCGATCAGATCCTCCCAGCGAGTGAGTCCGCCCTCTATCACTCTAAGGCGCACACAGAACGGTAGGTCGACTTCGGCACCGATGCCCTTGTCGCGGCAGGTGCCATCGTAGCTCGGCTTACGTCCCGCGGCGCGTGCGGCCTCGCGCATGGCCTCGACTTCCTCGACCGTGCAGGTGCAGCGATACGCCGCGCCCGTGCGCAGCAAGGTCTCCACCGTCTCGCGATAACGGTCGAGCCGCTCGCTCTGCCTCGGAATCTCTGCGAAGCCCGGGACGGGATCGTAGTCAAGTCCGAGCCAGCTCAGGGCCTCGAGCACGTCCTCTTCCGACTCCCGGGTCGAGCGCGCGCGGTCCGTGTCCTCGAACCGCAACACAAAGGTACCGCCGGCGTGCCGGGCGAAGGCCCAGTTGAATAGCGCCGTGCGCGCTCCACCGATGTGGAGGGCCCCCGTCGGGCTGGGGGCGTACCTGGTTACCACCGACATCCGCAGAGACTCTAATCCAAGCCCTTTCTCTCTGCCTCGGGCGTGTCTGCGGCCGGAGGCTGCGCGGTTGACAAGCGAGGCCCCCCGGCCTATTGACAAGCCGACTTCAAGTCCACACGCCATAAGCCTTTTTGAGGTCCAGGTCCTTGGTTTTTCGGTGCCGGAAGCGTGAGTTTCGGGGCCGGCCGGGCCTGACAGGGTCCCATGGGCACTCTTTCGATCCAGCTGGAAAGCGTCAACGAAAGCCCCCGGCGCTTTCACCTCGAGTCCGATTCAGACTGGTGGGAGCAGGCCCGGGAGGTGCTGTGCGAGTCCGACGTCGGCCTGTGCGCGCCCTTCGCGCTGGAGCTGAGTGGGTACCGGGTGGGCGCGCGCCTGCTGTTTCGTGGAGAGGCGCTGGGAGCCGTGGATCTCCGGTGCGGGCGCTGTGGTGAGTCTTACACACACGAGTTCCGAGAGCCGATCGAGCTGCTGCTCGAGCCCTCGCGCAGCCAGAGCGATGCGCCCAAGCCCGGGATCGAGCTCGACGCGGAGGACCTTAGTCTGGGCGTATACAACGGTGACGAGCTGAACTTCGAGCCGGTCCTGCGGGATATTCTGGCGCTGGCGTGGCCCATGCAGCCGCGTTGTGTCCAGGGGTGCCGCGGTCTTTGTCCCGTATGCGGGACAAACCGGAACCGCACGGGCTGCAGCTGCGATGTCTCGGAGGGTTCGCGCCCGCTCGCGAAGCTGGGGCGCCTGCTCGAAGAATCCAAGCGTAGAGGGCGCTAACGTAAAAAGCTGAAGGACGACGCGATGGCCGTACCGAAGAAAAAAATGTCCAAGTCGAGATCGAGGATGCGCCGCGCGCACCAGGCGTTGGCGCTACCCAATCGCTCGCCCTGTTCGCAATGTGGCGCGCCCAGGGAGTCGCACCGCGTGTGCGCGGAGTGCGGTTACTATCGCGGCCGCCAGATCTTCAAGGTGGAGAAGGAGCAAGAGGCGTAGGTCGAGAGGACCTGCGTCTCGGAGCCGCGCATGCTGGCCGTCGTCTTTCCCGGGCAGGGCGCCCACAAAGTCGGGATGGCGATGGAGTTCGCGCGCGACTTCAGCGAGGCTCGCGAGGTGCTCGAGGAGGTGGACGAGGCAACCGGGCTTCCGCTCTCGCGCTGGATCGAGCAGGGACCGGCGGAGGTGCTGCAGCGCACCGAGATCGCCCAGCCCGCGATCCTGGCGGCCTCGATCGCGATCTACCGGGTGCTCGAGCCCCGTCTGAACGGCAGCGTCTCCTACCTGGCCGGACACAGCCTGGGCGAGTACTCGGCGTTGGTGGCGGCGGGCGCGCTCGAGCTGGGGGACGCAGCCTGTCTGGTGCGTCGCCGCGGCGCCCTGATGCAGGAGGCCGTACCCGAGGGCGAGGGTGGCATGACCGCTGTGCTGGGCCTTTCGGGCGAGGAGGTGGCCCGGGTCTGCGCCTCTATTGAGGGCGCGGTAGCGCCCGCCAACTTCAACTCGCCCCTCCAGACGGTGGTGGCCGGGGAGCGGGAGGCGCTTGCCGCCGCGGTTGCCGCGCTCGACGCGGCCGGGGCCGCCAAGCTCATCCCGTTGCCGGTCTCCGCTCCCTTCCACTGTTCGCTGATGCTGCCGGCGCAGGAGAAGCTCGCACCCGCGCTGACCGAAACCTGCTTCCGGAACGCGCGGGTTCCGGTGATCTCGAATGTGACGTCGCAGGCCTATACCTCGGTCGAGGATGCGCGCGCGCTGCTGAGCCAGCAGGTTTGCGCCCCGGTACGCTGGCTGGACTGTGTGCAGACGCTGGTGCGATCCGGGGTGCGGGTTCAGCTCGAGGTCGGCCCCGGGCGGGTACTCTCGAGCCTGGCACGCAAAACTGAACCGGGTCTCGTCTGTGCCAACGTCGAGAAGCCGGACGACTTGGAGGGCGCACTCGCACGCGTCGAGGAAGCGCTGGCATGAGCGCGGACGCGGGCAGCTTGGGGGAGCGGGTGGCCCTGGTGACCGGGGGGTCCCGCGGGATCGGGCGAGCGATCGCGATCGAGCTCGCGCGCTGCGGGGCGCGCGTGGTGTTCGCCTATCGCTCGAATCTGGAGGCGGCGGAGCAGACCCAGAAGCGGATCCAGGAGATCGGGGGCAGCGCCTGGGCCGTGCGCTGCGATGTGGCCGACCTGGCTGCGGTGGAGGAGCTGATCGCCTCGATCCTGCGGGAGCACGGCCGGCTCGACATCGTGGTCAACAACGCGGGCATTGCCCGCGATCAGCTGATCATGCGCATGAAGCCGGAGGATTTCGACGCCGTGCTGGCCACGAACCTGCGCGGAACCTGGAACGTATGCCGCGCGTGTGCGCGTCCCATGCTCAAGGCGCGCACGGGTCGGATCATCAACCTCTCCTCGGTGGTGGCGGGCAGCGGCAACGCGGGTCAGACCAACTACAGCGCCGCCAAGGCTGGCGTGGAGGCCCTGACGCGGTCGCTGGCCCGGGAGCTCGGGAGCCGTGGGATCACCGTGAACGCCGTGGCTCCCGGCTTGATTGAAACCGACATGACCCGCGAGCTCTCGCCCCAGCGGCTGGAGGGCCTGCAGGCTCAAATCCCGCTGGGACGCCTGGGCTCTATCGAGGATGTCGCGCGCGCGGTACGTTTTCTAGCCTCCGACGATGCGGACTACATCACTGGCCAGGTCCTGCGGGTGAGCGGAGGCCTGGGGTAGGGAGGAGCGGATGGCAGTCGAGGACAGGATCCGGGAGATCATCGTGGAGCAGCTGGGGGTACCGGCCGGCCAGGTCGTGCCCGAAGCCTCCTTCATCGACGACCTGGGAGCGGACTCCCTCGATATCGTGGAGCTCGTGATGGCGCTCGAAGAGGCGTTTGACCTCGAGATTCCCGACGACGACGCTGAGAAGATCCAGACCGTTCAGGACGCGATCAGCTACGTAGACGAGCGCACGCGCAAGGACTGAGCACAGCGCGTGGGACCCCGCCTCGAAACACGTACGATCGGCCTGCGCCGGGTCGTAATCACGGGCATGGGCAGCGTTAGCTCCGTGGGCAACGATGTCGCCTCGGCCTGGAGCGCGCTGCTCAAGGGCGCGTCCGGCATCGCGCGTGTCGAGGGCTTCCCGGTCGAGGACGAGCGCGTGCAGATTGCGGGTCAGCTCAAGGGATTCGATCCCCGATCGGTGCTCGAGCGCAAGGAGGTGCGGCGCCTCGACCCCTTCGTCCGCTATGCCGTGGCCGCTGCTCAGGAGGCGGTCGACGATGCAGGTCTGGACATGGCGCGGGAGGACGCCGAGCGCGTGGGGGTGCTGGTGGGCTCGGGTATCGGCGGGCTGCACGCGCTCGAGGAAAACTGCAAGGTGCTCCAGGCACGTGGATCCGGGCGCGTATCGCCCTTCTTCGTACCCCAGCTGACGGCCAATATGGCGTCGGGCTACGTCTCCATGCGCTTCGGCGCACGCGGGCCCAACAGCTGTGTGGTGACTGCGTGCGCGACCGGAAGCCACGCCATCGGCGAAGCCTACCGCCTGCTCCAGCGGGGAGATGCGGACGTGATGCTGGCCGGGGGCGCGGAGGCGAGTGTCACACCCCTGGGACTGGCGGGCTTCGCGGCGATGCGGGCGCTCTCCACCCGCAACGACGCTCCGTCGCGCGCCAGCCGGCCCTTCGATGCGGGGCGCGATGGCTTCGTGGTGGCGGAGGGTGCGGGGGTGCTGGTAATGGAGAGCCTCGAGCATGCTCTCGTACGCGGGGCCCCGATCCATGCGGAGTTGGTTGGCTACGGCATGTCCGGCGACGCTCACCATATGACGGCCCCTCCGCAGGATGGGATGGGGGCACAGATCGCGATGCGCCGGGCGCTGCAGGATGCCCAGCTCGAGCCCGGGTCGGTCGACTACATCAACGCCCACGGCACCAGCACTCCGCTTAACGACAGCGTCGAGACCCGGGCCATTCGCCGGGTCTTCGCCGAGCACGCCGAGCGGCTCATGGTATCGTCTACCAAGTCGATGACGGGCCATGCCCTGGGCGCGGCCGGGGGCCTGGAGGCGATTTTTACGGCCCTATGTGTGCGCGAGGGCCAGGTGCCGCCCACCATCAACTATGAGGAGCCCGACCCCGAGTGTGACCTGGATTACGTGCCGAACGAGGCCCGAAAGGCGGACGTGAAGGTGGCGCTCTCCAACTCCTTCGGTTTTGGGGGCACCAATGCCGTCCTGGCGATCGCCCGCTACGATGCGGAACAGGAGGCGCCGTGAGTCTAGGAAGTGTCGATCCAGAGATGGCGCGAGCCATCGCCAGCGAGATCGAGCGGCAGCAGACCAGCCTGGAGCTGATCGCCAGCGAGAACTTCGCCTCCTGCGCCGTGCTCGAAGCCATGGGCACGCCGCTCACGAACAAGTATGCCGAGGGCTATCCGGGCAGGCGCTACTACGGCGGGTGCGAGTATATCGATGTGGTGGAGTCGCTCGCGATCGAGCGCGCCGAGCGCCTCTTCGGAGCGGATCATGCCAACGTTCAGCCGCATTCTGGCTCGAGCGCCAACATGGCCGCGTACTTCGCCGTACTCGAGCCCGGTGACACGATTCTGGGCATGGAACTCAGCCACGGAGGGCACCTCACACACGGGAGCGAGGTCAATTTCTCGGGACAGTTCTTCAAGTTCGTGCGCTACGGCGTGGGGGAGCAGGACCAGCGAATCGATTTCGACCAGGTGCGCGAGCTGGCGCGAGCGCACCGCCCCAAGCTAATCCAGTGCGGTTACACCGCGTATCCGCGCACGATCGACTTCCGCAGCTTTGGTGAGATCGCACGAGAGGTCGACGCGATTCTTTTCGCGGACATCGCGCATATCGCAGGACTGGTGGTGGCCGGCGTCCACCCCACCCCGGTGGGGCACGCTCAGATCGTGACCACCACCACGCACAAGACCCTGCGTGGACCGCGGGGGGGCTTGATCCTATGCGATGCCAAGTATGCGCCGGCCATCGACCGAGCGGTCTTTCCGTTCAGCCAGGGCGGACCGCTTGAGCACGTGATCGCGGCCAAGGCCGTTGCGCTCGAGGAGGCCTCGCGGCCGGAGTTCAAGGAGTACGCCCAGCAGATCGTACGCAATGCGCGGGCCATGGCCGAAGCGGTTGCGGAGCGCGGCTTCCGTCTGGTCTCGGGGGGGACGGATAACCATCTTTTCGTGATCGACTTCCGCGATCGGGAGCTCTCGGGGCTAAAGGCGCAGCGCCGACTCGACCGTGCGGGGATCACGACCTCGAAGAGCACGGTACCCGGTGAGCGGCGCTCCCCGTGGGTCACGAGCGGGCTACGCGTTGGCACGCCCGCCATTACTACGCGCGGCATGCGCGAGGAGGAGATGCGCCAGATCGCCGGCTGGCTCGCCGATGTCCTCGAGAACCTGGAGGACGAAGAGCTGGCGGCTCGCATTCGGGAGCAAGTGTGCGAGCTCTGCCTGCGCTTCCCGCTGCCGTATCCCGTGCTCGCGTGAGGAGCTTCGATGCGCTGCCCGTTCTGTGATCACCCCGATACCAAGGTGATCGACGCGCGCAACCAGCGTGACGCGCCCGTCAAGCGTCGGCGTCGGGAATGCTCCGAATGCGCCCGCCGTTTTACGACCTACGAACGCATCGAGGATCTGCTGCCGATGGTGATCAAACGCGATGGCCGCCGTGAGCCGTTCGATCGACTCAAGGTCATTTCCGGCATACAGAAGGCGTGCGAGAAGCGACCCGTGAGCACGCAGGCGATCGAGGAATGTGTCCAGCGAGTCGAGCGAGCGGTTCTCGATTCGAGCGAGCGCGAGTTTGACAGCACTCGACTGGGTGAGGAGGTGCGTGCGGAGCTACGGGCGCTGGACCCGGTGGCCTGGCTACGCTTCACCTCGGTCTATCTCAACTTCCGTACGATCGAAGAGTTCCGCGCCGCACTGGACGAGATCGAGGCGCTTGAGGGTGAGTCCGGCTAGCCTTCGTCTGAGCGCGGACGTCCGCTGGATGCGAGCGGCCATCGGGCTTGCGGCGCGCGGGCGCGGACGAACCGCGCCCAATCCCATGGTGGGCGCCGTGATCGTACGCGGCGGTCGGCGCATCGCGGCCGGCCACCATGCGCGGCTGGGCGCGCCACACGCCGAGGCGGCCGCACTGAAACGTGCGGGCAACGCCGCGCGCGGCGCCACCCTCTACGTGACGCTGGAGCCCTGTACCCACTGGGGCCGAACGCCGCCATGCCTCGACGCCGTCCTGGGGGCGGGCTTGGCGCGCGTGGTGATCGGCATGAAGGATCCCGATGAGCGCAACGCGGGCCGCAGTGTCGCCCGGCTCAGACGCGCGGGGATCGAGGTGACGCTGGGCGTGGAGAAGCAGGCGTGTCGTGAGCTCAACCGGGGCTATCTCTCGCGCCTCGAGCGGGGACGCCCTTTCACGCAGCTCAAGCTGGCCGCGAGCCTGGACGGTCGCACCGCCACCGCCAACGGGGAGTCGCGTTGGATCACGGGAGCGCCGGCACGCAGCTTTGTGCACGGGCTGCGTCGGAACGTGGACGCTATCGTGGTTGGCTCCCGCACCGCCCGCGTCGACGATCCCGAGCTCACGGCCCGGAAGGGCGCGCGTGTGCTGCACCGCCCCATCCGAATCGTGGTGGATTCCAAGCTGCGCACTCCGGCGCAGGCGCGCCTGCTCGACCCAAAGGATCCGGGCCGCGCCTGGCTCCTGGCCACACGCGGAAGCATTGCGCAACGCGGGCGTCGGCTGGAGCGCGCTGGCGCGCGCGTGGTGCCGGTCGCGAGTCGCGCCGGACACGTGGATCTTCGCGCCGCCTGGCGCAAGCTCGGCAAGCTCGGGCTCAACGACGTGCTCGTCGAGGGCGGGGGCGAGCTGGCGGCCGCCCTGCTGCGGGCAGGACTGGTGGACCGGCTATACCTCATTCTGGCGCCCGTGCTGATCGGCGGCGATGGGCGGCCGGTCCTATCCTCTCTAGGCGTCGTGCGTCTCCGGCAGGCGCTGACGCCGCAGCGCTTCCAGGTGCGCAAGCTGGGAGCGGATCTTCTGCTGACCGGGGAGTGGTAGAGTCGGAGCGATGGGAACGATCGAGGCGAAGCCGCAAGGGCGGGGGCTGCGGGTGGCCGTGGTGGTTAGCCGTTTCAACCACCTCGTGTCGCACCGGCTGCTGGACGGCTGTCTTGCGCGCCTGCGTGAACTCGGCTGCGAGGATGTGGACGTGCTCTGGGTGCCGGGCGCTTTCGAACTCCCGCTCGCGACGCAGGCAGCCGCGGAGACGGGCCGTTATGACGCCTTGGTGGCGGTGGGTGCCGTGATTCGCGGTGAGACCTCCCACTTCGACTATGTGTGTCGGGGCGTCACCGATGGGCTGCAGCAGGTGAGTCTGCGCTCGGGATCGCCCGTGGCCTTCGGCGTGCTTACGACCGACACCGAGGAGCAAGCGCTGGAGCGCGCCGCCGTCCCCGGGGAGCCGGGCAAGAACAAGGGGGCAGAGGCCGCTGAGGTGGCTCTCGAGATGGCCAGCCTGCTGGCGACGCTGCGGAGGGGGAAGTAGTCGTGGGTGCGCCGGGCCCGCGTCGGCGCGCACGCGAGGCGGCGCTTCAGGTGCTGTTTGCGGCGGACGTTTCCCGTCGCATCGATCCGGTGGCGGTGGAGGAGGTATTCAGCGCTTTTTCGCAGGCGTTTCCGCTCTCGGCGCGTGCGCGGAAGCGCGCATCAGAGCTGGCCTCCGGGGTGGCTTGCAACCTGAAGCCCATCGATGAATGCATCGCGCGAGCCTGCACCCACTGGAAGCTGTATCGCCTGGCCACCGTGGATCGCAACATCTTACGCATCGCGACCTACGAGCTGCTTTTCGAGCCAGACACGCCGGGCGAGGTGATCATGGACGAGGCGGTGGAGATCGCTCGGCGCTTCTCCGGCGACAGCTCCCCCGCCTTTGTAAACGGAGTTCTGGACGTGATTGCCGCAGAGCGAGGGCGGCAAGGGCCGTGATGCGTTTCGAGCTTGCCCTGTATGCGGGCCCGGTGGTGCATGCCCCGGGCGATACGCTGCTGCTTCCGGTGCCCGAGGACGAGCGCCCGCTGCGCGGAGATGCCGGCTGGATCGATTGGAGGCTGTGTGGCGAGATCTCCCGCCACCTGCTCTCGGGATGCGTCACGGGGAAGTTCGGGGAGGCGATCCTGTTTCCCGGCCGTGCCCCGCTGCGCGCGACGCGCGTGCTGTTGCTTGGCGTGGGGCCGCGCGCGGGGCTGCGCGATGGGCGGGTGCAGCGCATGATGGGCGAGGCCGCAGGCCGGCTGCGCGAGCTCCGCAGCCGCAGCGCGCTGCTGGCGCTGCCCTCGGGGATCGAGCTAGAGCACAGTGCGGCAGATCTGCTGCGCGGTCTGGTTCTGGGCCTGGCGAGCCAGCCGGGCAAGTCCCCCTTTCGCCTCGTCATCCCCGCTGTGGCGGGTCACGAGGAGAGCTTGGAGGCGGCGATGGCGGCCCTGCTGCCCGAGGCGCACGCACGTGGGCTGGCGCTCGAGGTGGGCTGGGTGAGCTCGGGCTGCGAGCGCGACGCGGTCGAGGCCTGAGCGAGTGAGACCCCAGGCAGGGGCGTGATCGGCTGACAGGCGTGCTCAGGAGGTCCCATGGCCGGAAGCTCATGTCAGTCCGCAGCCAAGGCGTAAAGCAGATAGGCAAAACGGCCGATAGTGCGAGGGATTTACGCATGAATCACGTTTGGAGGGGCGCGTGATCGCCCGTTGCCCGCAGTGTGAGAGCCGCTATCGGGTGGCGCCCGAGAAGGTCGGACCCCAGGGCGCGCGTCTGCGCTGTACCAAGTGCGGGAACGTCTTCCGCGTCGAGCCTGCTCAGATGGATGACGTGGCTTCAGCCAAGCCGCCGGCCGCTGCGTCCCTCCCGCTCTCGCGAGCGCTTGTGGCGGAGGCGGACGGCCAGGCCGCCGAGCGCATCGTGGAGTTTCTCTCCCGCTGGCAGATCCCGGCCGACGTCGTGGCCGACGGCGCCGAGGCCCTGCTCCGGGTGCATCGCAAGCGACCGGGGCTCGTGGTTCTGGGTGGACACCTGCCCGCGATGGCGGCGCCCGTCGTCACAGAGATCATCCGTCGGACCGCCGAGCTCAAGTCGGTGCGCGTGATCCGAGTTGCGCCGATTGACGAGCCCGCGGGCGCGCCCGAGTTCGATGCTGATTACACGCTTGAGCCGGGGGATCTGCCGAACGGCCTGGGAGATCTGCTCGAGCGCCTCGGGGTTGGCCAACGCCCCGCAGCGCCCGCTCCCAAGCCGACGCCCGCGGCCACGCCGCTGCCGGCGGCCACGCCGACCCCGGCCCCCCCGCCGGCGCAGCCCGCGCGCCCGCCAGCAGCAGCGCCGGTCGACAGCGAGCTGGCGGGCGCCGAACGACTGACCCGAATCATCGTCTCCGACATCATCCTTTACGACGATACTAAGTTCCAGCGAGCGGTTAAGGAAGGAAACGTGCTCGAGGCGTTTGAGAATGAGCTCACCGAAGCAAAGGCGCTCTTCCATCAACGAGTGCCCGAGAAAGTTCGTTCCAAGCGTGACTTCCTCTCCGAAGAGCTGCAGGCGCGCGCTGAAAAGCGGCGCCAATCTTTGTAGCCTATAATCCGCCGCCGTGAGCATCCTGGTGATCGGGGGCGGCGATATTGGCTCGACCCTTTGCGAACGCTTAGCGGCGGAGAACAAAGATGTCGTGCTCGTGGAGTCTAGCGAGGAAAGACTGCGGCAGCTGGGCGCAGTGGCCGACGTGCAGGTGGTCCACGGAAACGGCGCGAGCCCAAGAGTGCTGCGTGAGGCGGGTCTCGACGACGCCGAGATGCTGATCGCGGTCACCGACTCCGACGCGGTGAACCTGATCGCGTGCCTGGTGGCTTCTCGGGAGAGCGTGATTCCGACGAAGATCGCGCGTGTACGCGACCCCGATCTGGCAGCAGCGCTGCCCGGCATCTTCGGAGATGATCCGCTCGACCTGAACATCAATCCGGAGGAAGAGGCCGCCAACGCCATCTTCAAGACGCTCAAAGCACCGGGGGCGGGCGCTGTCTTCGAGTTCGCCGAGGGCCGCGTACAGGTGGTTGCTTTCTCAGTGGACCAGCCGTGTGAGGCCGCGGGAGTCGTGCTGTCCGAGCTCAAGACAAGGCTCGGCATCGAATCCAACATCGTTGCTGTCTCGCGGAACGAGAAGCTCCTCATCCCGGACGGGAGCACGCAGATCCTCCTGGGCGACCGCATCTACGCCGCGGGTCGCCCCGATGCGCTGGCTTCGCTCGCGGAGCTTCTAGGCAAGAACAGCGCCCCCGTGCGACGGGTTGTGATCAGCGGGGGCGGAGGCACGAGCTACCACTTGGCGCAGCTGCTCGAAGCCGATGAAGACGTGACGGCTAAGATCATCGAGCCGGACGGGGAGCGCTGCAAGTTCCTGGTCGAGCACCTCAAGCGCAGCGTCGTGCTCCAGGGCCAGGGGACCGACCCCTCGCTGCTGCGCGAAGAGAACATCGAGAGCGCCGATGCGTTTCTCGCCCTGACACCCGACGACGAGGACAATATCCTCTCCGCGCTCTTCGCCAAGCGTTCAGGAGCCGGCAAGGTCATGGCGCTCGTCAACAAGTCCTCTTATGTCCCGCTGGTCTCGGCGATCGGAATCGATGCGGTCGTGAGCCCGAACCGGGCAGCGGTTTCGGCCATTCTGCACTTCATACGCAAGGGCAAGGTCGTGTCCGTGACCACGGTGGGGGCGGAGGCCGCCGAGGCTCTGGAGATCGTCGCGCTCGAGACCTCGGAGCTTGTTGGTAAGCCACTGCGTGAGGCCAACTTCAAGGAAGCTGTCGTGGGGGCGATCGTGCGAGGAGATGACGTGATCATCCCCTCCGGGGACGATGTGATCGAGGCCGGAGACCACGTGGTGATCTTCGCCCTGCGTAGCGCCATCCCTCGGCTCGAGCGCCAGATGATGGTACAGCTACAGTATTTTTAGTGTGATCACGAATCCGCTGATTCGCCAGGGAGCTGTTCTCGTCGTCCTGCTCGGGCTCGGCTGTGGCTACCGCTACGTCGATTCGAGGGGTGTGTTTGGTCCCGACGTGAGCCGCATCGAGATCGACCCGCTCCAGAACAACAGCTCGGAGCCGGGCTTCGGGCGCATGCTCGGGGACGCGTTGGTGGAGGAGTTTGCTCGGCGTGGAATACTCACCCCCGTCTACGGCGGGGGCGCCGCCGCCGATCTGGTCCTGAGTGGTGTCGTGCACGATGTAGAGGTGATCCCCGCCGCATTCAGCTCGGTTGCGCTTACGATCGAGGACAGACTGCTGGTGACGCTCGATGTCTCCGTTCAGAACGCTTCCACCGGGCAGGAGGTGTGGCGCCACACCAGGCTCGAGGTGCGGGAGCGTTTTCAGTCGAGCCCCGATGTGCAGGTTTACCAGAGCAACAAGGAACAGGCCCTGCGCCGACTCACGTCGGAGATCGCGGGAAGGATCCACGATGAGCTCTTCCAAAAATTCTGACACCAGAGACGCGGTTGCACCCGTCGTGCTGATCGTGGGCACGGAGGGAACCCTGCGGGACGCGGCCCTGGCCGAGATCCGCACACGGGTGCTGGGCGACGCCACCCCTGAGTTCAACGAAGATCGCTTCGACCTCGCGAGCCGGGGAGCAGACCCCGCACGGATCCTAGCGGCGGCGCGCACTTTCCCGGTGCTTGCGAAGCGCCGATTGGTGATCGTACGGGGGATCTCCGACCGACGTGCCAAGCGCTTTATCGAGGTCGAGCTGTTGGAGTATCTCGAGGATCCCGTACCCACGACGTGTTTGCTGCTCGAGGCAGAGAAGGTCGATCGACGCCTGCAGTGGGTCAAGCAGGTCGTGAAACGGGGTGAGCTGATCGCCTGCGCGGGTCCGCGAGGTCCCTCGGAGCAGCGCGCCTGGATCGAAGCCCGCCTGCGGGCGCACGGCAAGCGTCCCTCTGGCGGGATGGCGGCAGCGTTGCTGGAGCTCGTAGGCGGCGATCTCGATAGCCTGGCCAGCGAGCTCGACAAAGTCTGTCTCTACGTCGGGGAAAGGGCCGAAGTGAGCCCCGACGACGTGGCCGAAGTGACCGGGCAGCTGCGCCCGCGAGCTCTCTACGAGCTCACCGACGCCATCGGGCAGCGTCAGCTGGATGCGTCGCTACGCACACTGGGTCAGTTACTGGACCAGGGTGAGCCCGCGCTCGCGATGCTGGGGGCACTGGCCCATCACTTTCGGCGTCTCATGCGCGCGCGCGAGTGTCGCCCCCTGGAGGCGGGGGAGGTGCAGCGCCAACTCTCCCTCCACCCCTACGCCGCGCAGAAGCTGGTCGAGCAGGCGCGCCGCTTCGATGAGCGTCGCCTGCGCAGCTGTTTCGCAGCCATCCGCCGCACGGACGAAGCCCTCAAAGGCGGTATCTCGGTGAGCCCTCGGATCGCGATCGAGCGGCTAGTGCTGGCCGTTTGCTCGTGAAACGGACTACTTGGAGCTGTCTAAGAGCTTGTGGAGGCGCGAGACGGTGCGGGAGACGGTCTTGTGGTGCATGATGCCCTTGGAACAGGCCTGGCGCAGCAAGCGCTCTGCGCCCCGAAAGTGTGTCTCCAGCGCGGGATCCCCCTGCGCTGCCGCGCGTCGCACCCTGCGCACCGCGTTACGCACGCCGGAGCGCAAATGGCGATTGCGGTCTCGTCGCACCAACGACTGGCGATGGCGCTTCTTGGCAGAGGCGTGATGGGCCATGGAATCCTCCGAGGACGCCGGTAAATACCCCGACAACGGCCCGCTGTCAACGGAGGGCCTTCCTGGGGTCGCCGGCTCGGCCCGGGTGGTGGGCGGGGCCACCCTCGCCAGCCGCGTGCTCGGCCTGGCGCGCGATGTCACCCTGGCCAACTCTTTTTCCGTTGCAGCCACGGACACCTTCTTCATTGCCTTCATGATTCCGAACTTGTTCCGGCGGCTGGTGGGCGAAGGCTCTCTGACCGTCTCGTTCGTGCCGATCTTCACGGGCTGGCTGCGTCGCTCGCGAGAGGAGGCGCGACAGGTGTTCAACGCCACCTGGACACTCGGCGCGTGCGTTGGCCTGGTTATCAGCGTCGGGGGCTTCTTCTTCGCGGGTCCGCTGGTGAAGCTGTTCGCACCAGGCTTCGCGCTCGAGCCGGGCAAGTTCGAGCTCTGCGTCACACTGCTGCGGCTCTGCTTCCCGTACATTCTGTTCCTGACCCTGGTGGCGGTAGCGATGGGTGCGCTCAACGCCCTCGGCCATTTCCTGGCTCCAGCGGTGGCGCCGGTGCTGCTCAACCTGTGTCTGATCGCTGCCGCCCTGGCCGCGGGCACCGTCTTCGACCCGCCGATCCTGATCCTGGGCGTTGCGGTGCTGCTCGCGGGCCTGCTCCAGTGCGCGCTCCAGGTGCCGGTACTGCGTGCGCACGGCCTGTCTCCCCGGCCCGTGCTCGCCCCCGCGCACCCGGCCATCCGCCGGCTGGGAGCCGTAATGGCTCCGGCCGTGCTCGGAGCCTCTGTCTTCCAGCTTAACATCCTGGTCTCGCGCTTCCTCTCCTCGTTCGAGGGGGACGGGGCGGTCTCCTACCTCTACTACGCTGGACGCTTAATCGAGTTTCCACTGGGCGTCTTCGTGATGGCGATCGGGACGGCCAGCCTGCCGACCTTCTCGCGTCTGGTGAAGTCGGAGGATTACGCGGGCCTGCGGAGGACCTTCTCCGGCGCGCTGGGGATGGCGCTGGCCCTGGCCGTGCCGTCGACCGTGGGCCTTGTGCTTCTGCGTGAGCCCATCTTCGCCACGCTCTTTGCCTGGAACCGCGATACGTTCGGCGAGGCCGCGATCGCGGGCTGCGCCGGGGCCTTGCTCTACTACGCGCTGGGCCTCGTACCCATCACGATCTCGCGCATCTACGTTAATTTGTGTATGTCGCATGAGAACACGCGCACGCCCGCCCGCGCGGCTATCGTGAGCCTGGGGGTGAACATTCTCGCCTCGCTCGCCCTGATCGGGCCGCTGCCGCAGGGGCCGCTGCCGGACGCCTTCGTCGCGCTGCAGCGGGACTGGGTCCTAGCGGACATGGGCATCGCGGGACTGGCGCTTGCGACCTCGATCGCGGCCCTGGCCAACGCGCTCTACCTGGTTGCGGCCTCACGCCGGCTCTACGGCCGGCAGCTGGGCACTGGAGAGTTCAGACGCTGGCTGCCCCTGGCGGCCGCGGCTGTCGTATTGGCGGGCGTGCTCTGGGGCCTCGGGCAGGTGGCCGCGGTTCCAGGCGAGGCGTCGGCTGCGGGTCTGGCGCTGCTCGCGTTGCACGTCGCCGTAGGCGCCGGCGCATATCTGGCCGCGCTTCACATGCTGCGCAGCCCCGATGCGAACGCGCTCCTGTCGCTCCTACGCCGACGCTCCTGACACTCGGCAGGGCGCAGCTTCAGTGCCTCGGGGGCGCGTCCGACAAGTAAAAAGTGATCCCTCTTCCGCGTCGGAGACGAGGGGCTTAACCGGGCGCGCGCATGAGTTGGGTTATCCGCTTCGGACTCAGCATTCTGCTGTTGATTGGGCTCTCCAGCCCCGTGGCCGCCCGGGGTGGTCACGCCTCTCCACTGGTCATTCCGGTCGGGCCGGGTCCACGTCCCGAGCAAATCGCTCGGCTCGACACCACGCAGCGGGTAGAGCGTGCTCACGCTGAGCTGAAAGCGCGCGGCTACGACGAGTTCCCAGTCCTCGCCTGGGCGCTGCTGGAAAAGGCCCAGCAAGAGGGAGGGTCGCCGGAGCTGATCGCGCGCGCCCTCGCGCTCGCGCCGAACACACCTTCGGTGCGTTTCGAGGCTGCCTGGGCGCTCCACAGCCCGACGGAGTTCGTTCGAGCGTTGCTTGCATTCCCCGCGAGCTTGCCGGCGTTGCTCTGGCTGATCACGCTGCTGGCTGCGGCCGCCGGCGTGGGTGCTGGGGTGGCGGCCGCCGCCATCGTGCTGGTCGCCGCCGCCCGCGCACTGCCGCTGCACGCCCACCGCTTGGGTCACCTGGTCCACTCGCAGGAGCCTCCGGTCTGGCCCGGGGTTCTGCTGGCGCTCTCTCTGCTCGCGCTACTGGCGAGACTGGGGCTTGGGCCCGTGCTGGTGCTCGCGGCCGCAGGGGCGCTCGCGACCGCGTCCATGCGTTTCAAGGCAGGCAGCTCGGGGGTGACGGCATCCCTGGTTGTGCTCGGTCTGCTGGCGGGACCGTTGATGGGCCAGTGGTCGCGGCTGGTCACCCTGACCGGTCACGAGCGCGGGCTCCTGGCTGCCTGGCGCATCGACCGGGGTTCGCAGCCGCTGCCGGATGACCGGCAACGGCTGGAGCAGGAGTTCGCGGCCCAGCCGGAGGACCCGTTCCTGCGCCTGGCCCTGGCGACTGCGTGGCTGCGGGAGGGTGGGTTCACGCGTGCGGACCGGCTGCTGCAGGATGCCCCGCCAGACATGTCGGCCAGCCTGACGGCTCGGGCTGCGAACCTGCGGGGAATCATTCACCTCGCCCGCGGGAGGGTGGAGCCCGCGATCACCGCCTTCGAGAAGGCACGCTCGGCCGACGAGGTGGCGGGAATCCTCTACAACCTCTCCCAGGCCCACGGCCGGGGACTCAACCTCATGAGCCAGGCGAGCTATTTCAAGCTCGCCCGCCAGCTGGATGCCGACCTGATTCAGGAGCGCACCCTCGACGACTCGTCGAGTGTCCACCGCTACCTCATCCGCTCGCCGCTCCCCTGGAGCAGCTATCTGTCTCACGGACTGCGTCAGAGTGCGGCGGCGGAGGAGGTGGCGATCGAGTCTCGCCGCTGGCTGCTGGGGGCGCGCGTGCCGGGGTGGGCCTGGCTTGCCGTACCCAGCGTGGGCCTTCTGGGCTTCCTCTTCGGCGGCGGTCATGTTCGACGCTGTACACACTGTTCGCGGCCCATCTGCCTGCACTGTTGGTCCATGGGATCCAACCGGCCCAGCTGTGGACGCTGTGCGCAACTTGCGGCCACTGGCCGCCTCAGCGATGCGGAGCAGGCAGGGCTCGAGCGAGAGCTGGCGCGCCAGCGACGGCTTGCGAGGCTGCTCGCAGCCGTCAGCTTGCTGCTTCCGGGGATCTTCCGCATCCACGACGGGCGCGTAAAGCGAGGAGCGTTCCGTGCCTTTGTGGCCGCGACTGGAGTCGCACTGCTGTTTCTGTCCGACGCCCTGCCCATCACAGTCGCGTTTGCGATCCCCGCCCCCTTCGAGGTTGGCGGGCTCGGCGTGACTGTGCTGGTGATTGCCGCGCTGATGCTGATCGCTCCGCTCTACACCAGAGGCGTGTTGGAGTGGGCGCGCGACCGTGCCGCGGAGCGCAAGCCGGCATGAGTCTGCAGGGAGTCCTCGCCGATTTCGGCGTAGCCGACATTTTTCAGCTGATCGCTCAGCAGCGCAAGACGGGCATCCTGTCGGTCGAGGCCCGAAGTCGCAGTCTGGAGGTTCACTTCGTTGAGGGCGGCGTGCTGCGAGCGCTGCCGGCAGAGTCTCGACCCGACGAAGCGCTGGGGGCGCTCATGATCCGCACGGGGACGCTCTCCGATGTCGGGCTCGCGCAGGCCTGGAAGACGCAGGTGAAGATGCGCGAGCCGCTGCCGAGCGTGCTCTTGGCGCTGGACCTGGTCGAGCGCGACGCGATCGGCGCGGCCAAGCGTCTGCTCACCGACGAGGCGATTTTCGAGCTCTTCCTGTGGGACGAGGGGCGCTTTTCGTTTCGCCCCTGCCGCATCGACATGGACGACATCGACGCGCCGGTCGGCGCCGAAATGGTTCTGCTCGACGCGCTGCGCATGCGCGACGAGTGGGCGCAGATCAGGGACGAGCTCCGCGATCTGAGCGTCGTGCTCAAGCCTGCCGTGGACATCGAGGAGTTCCGGACGCGTCGGGCCAAGGTGGAGACGTCCACGGGCGTGCGGCCGCAGGAGCTTGAGCGTGTGTTCACGCTGGTGGATGGCCGGCTCTCGATTCGCCGTGTGATCGACCTCTCGCGGATGGGGACCTTCCAGGGCGGTCGGGCGGTGGTGGGGTTGCTGCGGGAGAAGCTCGTCTCCCGCTCTGCGCGGGTGTCTACCACGACTCCGGCCGCCGTGCGGGCTTCCAGAAACCGACCGGTCCTCGCCTTCCTGGTGCTGGTGATCTGTGGGCTCTGGGCCTCACTCCTGCTCCGGCTGCCCGGACCGCGCTCCGTGGGGGACTACCCCATGCCCGAGAACGCCGTCAGCGAGGTGAGGACGGCGGCCACCACCGAGCGTCTGCGCGCCGCCCTGGAGGCCCACCGCTGGGCTCAGGGTGGGTATCCCAGCAGCCTGGAGGGGCTCCGGGCCGTCCACGACACGAGCTTGGCGCCGCTTCCTGTGGACCGGTACATTTATGCTCGTTCTGCGGAGGGGTATGTCCTGTACCGAAGGCCTTCCCTCGAAGGGAAGGAGGGACTCCGAGGTGTGCCCTAGCGCGTGCCATCCGCGCGGGCGCGTCCTGCTGCCCGTTGCTCCCGTAGGCTGGGCGCGGGCGGCGGGCTCCTGGCGATGAGGTGTTCTTGGCAGACAGCAGTCCGTTGATACTCGAGGACAACGCGATCGCGCAGATCCTCTACGGGGAGAATGACCGGAACCTCCGGGCCCTGGAGGAGGAGGTCGGCGTGAAGATCCAGGCCCGCGGAAATCGTGTCTCTGTGCGCGGACCCGATCTCGAGCGCAAGCTCGCCGAGCGCGTACTGGGCGAGCTCTACCACATGGCGGCCGCCGGGCTCACGATCCATGAGGCCGAGGTCCACCAGGTCGCTCGTATGGCGCATGAGGGTGCCAGCCCCGCGGTGCAGGCCCTGCTGGAAGGGGACGTGGTGGAGGTCGGGCGCCGCAAGCGCATCATCCCGCGCTCAGCGAACCAGCGCCTCTACATTCAGACGATCCGCTCCTCGGATCTGGTCCTGGGCATTGGGCCCGCGGGGACCGGGAAGACCTATCTCGCGATGGCCATGGCGGTCTCGGCCCTGCTCCGGCGCGAAGTGAGCCGCATCATCCTGACCCGCCCCGCCGTCGAAGCCGGCGAGAAGCTCGGCTATCTGCCCGGCACGATCTACGAGAAGGTGGACCCCTATCTGCGCCCTCTCTACGACGCGCTGCACGACATGCTCGACCCCTCGGACATTTCGCGTCGCATCGAGCGAGGGGTGATTGAGGTGGCGCCGCTCGCGTTCATGCGGGGTCGAACCTTCAACGACGCCTTCATCATTCTTGATGAGGCGCAGAACACCACGTCCGAGCAAATGCGGATGTTCCTGACGCGCCTGGGCTTCGATTCGAAGGCGGTCGTTAATGGGGACGTCACCCAGATCGATCTACCACGCGGGACGATTTCGGGGCTGATCCAGGCGGAGCAAGTGCTTACCGGAATACCGCTCATCCGGTTTGTGCACTTCACTGAGAAGGACGTAGTCCGGCACCCGCTCGTGCAGGACGTCATTCGGGCTTACGAGCGGCACCAGAACGAGAAGTAGGGGCCGAGACCGGTGGCGAAGCAAGAGACGAAGACCTTACGGGCGAGCAGCAAGCCACGAGCTCCCGAAGCGGAGCCAGAGCGGCGGCACCGTCACCGTCACGTGCTGCTAGCTGCGGTCATCACCAGCCTGGTGCTGGCCGGAGTCCTCACGATGGATTTTCTGCCGACCGGTGCGGGTGGGCTCATCCCGCGGTCCGGAGAGATCGCTGACCGTAGCTACAAGGCTCCGTCCGATATCCACATTGTCGATGAAGCGGCAACCGAGGAGCACCGGCGCGATGCGGCCGAGCAGGCGGTGCTGGTGTACGACTTCGACGAGCGGCGTTGGACCGAGCTGCAGGAGCGCATGGTGGCTGCCTTCCGCGAAGCCCGCGCGGCTCTGCTGGAAGAGCCGAAGGAGGTGGGCGATAAGCCCGAGCCGGCGCGTATCTTCCGCGAAGCACTGGGCGAGGAGACCGAGGTCCCGGACAGCGCGATCGAGCGTCTGGTCAAGTCGAAATTCGATCCCGAGCAGGAAGCGCTGCTGCTGACTCTGATCTCCTCGATCGCTGCACGCATGGTGGTGGACGATGCCTCCGAGTTCCAGCGCCAGGCTGAGAAGCGCGCCATCGTCGTGCGCGAGCTGGGATCGGGCATGGAGCGGGTTCTGGCCGAGAAGAGCGAGGTGCTGACGCTGAGCGCGGCCCGGGAGCTGCTGCGAGAGGAGGCGTTGAAAGTCTTCGCAGGTCGACCGAGGGAAGAGCGACGTACGCTGCTGGCGCTCGCCGCGCTTCTGGTTCGTCCCAACCTGAGCTTCAACCTGCGCGCCTCAGACGAACGGCGCCAGGCCGCAGAGGAGGGCGTCAAGGAGGTGATGATCTCGCTGCGCAAGGGCGAGATCGTGGTGCGTGACGGTGACCCCGTGACGGAGCGGCACGTGCTGATCCTCGAGGGGATTCGCGAGCAGGTCCGCAGTACCAGCCGGGCAGAGCGTTTCCTGGGCACCGGCGGGCTGCTTTTCATCCTGCTTTTTTTGGTCTGGCGCTTCGGCGCCTCGGGCATCCAACGCTTTCCGACGGAGTCGCGCGACGCCGTCTTCCTGCTGAGCATGTTGACAACCACGGCCGTGGGAACGAGCGTCGCGCTCTTCCTCTGCGATGCCGTGGCGCAGAGTCCCGCGGTGACGCACTGGGTTGGCCCAGACCCCTCGGTGCTTTACTTCGTGATTCCCGTCGCCGCAGCCACTATGCTGGTGCGCCTGGTCCATAGCGCGGAGACGGCGCTGCTCTTCGCCATTCTGGTCTCCCTGATGGCCGGTCTCCAAATCCGCGGTGAGCTCACCTTCGCGTTCTATGTGCTCGCGGGGTCTTTGACGGCGGCGCGCAGCGCCGCGCGCGTCACCCAGCGCGGCACTCTGCTAATTGCCGGTGTGCGTGTCGGCGTCGTCAATGTGCTCGTGATCGGTGTGCTGGCGCTCCTGGGGGGCCAGCTGAACCCGGGCACGATCCTGCTCTCGATGGGCCTCGGCTTCATCTCCGGCCCCATCGCGGGCGTGCTCGTCTTGGGCCTCGCACCGTTGGTGGAGAGTCTCTTCTCCTACACCACCGACGTAAAGCTCCTCGAGCTCGCGAATCGGGAGCAGGTCCTGTTGCGTGAGCTCGAGTTTCGGGCGCCGGGCACCTACCACCACAGCATGATGGTGGGCCATCTGGCCGAGAAGGCGGCGGAGGGGATCGGCGCGAACGCGCTGCTGGCCAAGGTCGCGGGCTACTACCACGATATCGGCAAAATGCGACGGCCGCACTTCTTCATCGAGAACGCCACCGTTCACCGTGGCGAGAACCGCCACGAGAAGCTATCGCCTTCGATGTCGGCGCGCATTATCCAGTCGCACGTGAAGGACGGGCTCGAGTACGGGGACAAGTACAAGCTGGCGCGCCCGATCATGCGCGGAATTGCCGAGCACCATGGCACGAGTATCATCCGTTTCTTCTTCGAGAAGGCCAAGGAGATGGCCGACCCGGAGAAGGGAGAGGTCGTGGCTGAATACGACTACCGCTATCCTGGGCCGAAGCCTCAGACCCGCGAGGCCGGGATCCTCATGCTGGCCGATTCGGTGGAGGCGGCGTCGCGCACGTTGGCAGACCCGGCGCGCTCCCGTGTCCAGCAGCTTGTGCAGCGCATCATCAACAATTACTTTCGGGATGGCCAGCTCGATGAGTGCAGCCTGACCCTGCGTGATCTGCATACGATTGCGAGGAGCTTCATCGATACACTTTGCGCCATCCGGCACGAGCGGATCGACTATCCGGAGGCGACCGGTCCAGAGGGCAAGAAGCTCGACGAGGGCGTAAATGAAGGTGTGGTTGAACGCATCGAACCCGGGCCGAAAGATCGATCGGAACGCGCTTCGGCGGAGCGCGAAGCTGATCTTAAGCGTCTTGGGCTTCCTCGATGAGGAGCTCTCGATCACCCTCACTACGGATGATCGTGTCGCCGAGCTAGCCGGCCGCTTCGGGCGCCCGCGCCGGGCGACCGACGTGCTGGCCTTCCCTCTGCTGGATGGCGCCGATGCCGCCTTCCGGGGACCCTGTCTTGGCGACGTTGTGGTCTCACTCGATAGCGCAGCCCGGCAGGCTCGTGCCCGTGGGGTTGCCCTGGGCACCGAGCTTCGGGACCTGCTGATCCACGGCATCCTGCATCTGGCAGGGATGGATCATGCGACTCCGGCGCAAGCACGCGCCATGCGGGCGCTCGAGGACCATCTGCGATGGGAATTGGTACGGGCCCGCTAGACCTGGACCGCTACCCGTACATGAGGGCGGTATGGGGGGCGCTCTTCGCAGTGCTCCTCGTGCTCGCCTTTCCGTTCCGCGCGGGTGATCTGCGCTTCGATCTGGGCATCGTGGCGGGCTGGCTCGCGCTGGTTCCGCTGCTGTGGATGCTCGAGGGCATGCGTCCGCGCGCGGCTTTCAAGTGGACCACGCTGGCCGCGACCCTGGCGTACGCCGCGATCCTGTTCTGGCTCTTCGTCGTTGTGCGCGTACACGGGCATGCGCCGGTCTGGGCGGGCGTCGGCGCCCCTCTCCTGCTCGGCCTCGTGCTGGGCCTACACGCGGGCTTGGCCGCCGCACTCTACGTGGCACTGGCGCCCTGGGCGGGGCGCGCGGGCGTGCTGCTGCTGCCCGCCGCGTGGGTCGTCGGCGAACACCTGCGCGGCTTCGACCTTTTCGGTGGGTTTCCCTGGGCGTATCTCGGCTACGCGGTCCACAGCGATGGCCCACTGGTGGAGCTGGCCGCGCTGGGGGGGGTCTATGGGCTCTCGTTTCTGCTCGCGTGCGTTGCATCCCTGTGTGCGCGCAACCGCTTCGTGCTTGCGCTCGCGCTCGTAGCCGTGGCGCATGCCTTGGGCTTCGGACTGCGCGTGGCTCATACGGGGGCGAGCGGAGTGGAGGTCGGGACGCGGGCGGCGCTCGTTCAAGCCAGCATCCCACAGCACGAGAAGTGGGATGCGGCACTCGCCCGACAGGCCTTCGAGCGACACCTTGCACTCTCACGGCTGGCCGCCGCGGCGGGTGAGCTGGACCTGATCGTCTGGCCGGAGAGCTCGGTACCCGTAATCCTGGAGACGGAGCCCGAGTACGCCGAGGCTGTGCGCAGCCTGGCCCGGGACACGGGGGCGACGCTGGTGGTGGGCGGGATCGGGCTCGAGCGCGTTCCGCTGGACCCTGGATACCGGCTTTTCAATAGCGTGTTCGTGGTGAAGCCCGATGAGGGCTTCGTCGACCGCTACGACAAGTCGCATCTGGTGCCTTTTGGCGAGTACGTCCCACTACGTTGGGTATTGGGCTTCCTCAGCGGCATCGCTACGGGTCTGACAGCGGGCGATATCACCCGGGGATCGGGCCCGCGCGTGCTGCGGAACCTGCCCGAATTCGGGACGGATCATGCTCTGGCGGCCTTCATTTGTTATGAAGTCATCTATCCGAGCTTGGTTCGCGCGGCGGTGCGGGACGGTGCGCGCATCCTTCTGAACCTGACGAACGATGCTTGGTACGGACGCACCAGCGCACCGCATCAATTTCTCGCGATTGCGGCCATGCGGTCGGCGGAACACGGGCTGCCGATGCTACGGGCTGCGAATACGGGGGTGAGTGCGGTCGTCGATGCGGGTGGGAGGGTTACGAGTGAGACGCCGATCTTCGAGCAACGAGCGCTCGAGGTTCGGGTTCCTCCGGCGCGCCCGGGGCCCACGCTGTACACCCGTTTCGGTGACTGGGTCGTCTGGGTCAGCTGGGGAATATTGATTGCCATCGGAGGGGTTCGGGTTGTCGGAAGACGCGAGCATACGCATTAGAGAGGTTCAACAGGAGCTCAGGACTCTGAACGAGAGAGCCGCGGAGCTGCGGAGGCATCTTTGACCTCGAGGGGAAGCGCGTCCGCCTGAATGAGCTCGAGCGCGCGACCGCCGACCCCGCGCTCTGGGGCGATCCCGAGCGCGCCCAGAAGCTATTGCGTGAGAAGCGGTACCTGGAGCGGGAGATCCGCTTCTTCGAGGACACCGACAGCGAGCTCTCGGATGTCGAGGTCCTGCTGGAGCTGGCGCAGGAAGCGGGCGACAACGAGACCGCCAGCGAGGCGGCGGAGCGAGTGGCGAAGCTGCGCGAGCGCCTCGAGGAGATGGAGCTGCGGCGGCTCTTGTCGGGCGAGCACGATGCGAGCACGGCGATCGTCTCGATCAACGCGGGCGCCGGAGGGACCGAGGCCTGCGACTGGGCCGAGATGCTGCTGCGCATGTATCTGCGCTGGGCCGAGCACCACGACTTCAAGACTGAGATCCTCGACTTCCAGCCTGGCGAGGAGGCCGGGATCAAGAGCGTCACCTTCACCGTCGACGGAGAGTACGCCTATGGCTACCTGCGCAGCGAGGCTGGGATTCACCGCCTGGTCCGCATCTCGCCCTTCGATACGCAGAAACGCAGGCATACGAGCTTCGCGTCCTTCACCATGGTTCCGGACGTGGGGGACGAGGTGGAGGTCGAGATCGATGACAAGGACCTGCGCATTGACACCTACCGCGCCTCGGGCGCAGGCGGGCAGCACGTGAACCGTACCGATTCGGCCGTGCGCATCACCCACGCGCCCAGCGGTATCGTGGTGCAGTGTCAGAACGAGCGCAGCCAGCACAAGAACAAGGCTTCGGCCATGAAGGTGCTCAAGGCAAGACTCTACGAACGGGCCCGGCAGGAGCGCGAGGCGGAGATCGAGCAGCTGGCCGGCGAGAAGCGAAAGATCGACTTCGGCAATCAGATCCGCTCCTATACTCTCCATCCGTCCCAGCGGGTGAAGGATCATCGTACGGGTTACTCAGTCGGGAACGCACAGGGCGTCCTGGACGGCAACCTCGATCCTCTGATCCGGGCCTATCTGCTGGAGACCGCAGGGGGCTAACGGTGGCGAGCGAGGCGGAGATCCTGGCGGCTCGGCGCAAGCGGGCGCAGCAGCTGCTGGAACGAGGCGAGGCGCTTTTCCCTGCGCGCGTGCCCGGCCCCCTGACCGCGGTTCCCGAAGTTCTCGCTCGTTTCGAGACCGCGGAGTTGGAGACGCTGGAAGCGGAGCGACCCAAGGTCACGGTGGCCGGACGCATCATGAGTATCCGCTCTTTCGGCAAGGCCAACTTTGTCACGCTTCAGGGCGACGGAGCGCGGGTTCAGCTCTGGGTCAAGAAGAACCAGTTGGGCGCGGAGCGCTACGAGACGTTCCGGCTGTATGAGGTGGGGGACTTCGTGTGGGCGCGTGGACCGCTGGTCCGCACCCGCAGCGGGGAGCTCAGCGTAGACGTCGAGGACATCGGCTTTCTGGCCAAGGCCTACCGTCCCCTGCCCGAGAAGTGGCACGGCCTGGCCGATGTCGAGACGCGCTACCGACAACGCTATCTGGACCTGCTGGCGAACCCGGAGTCGCGCGAGATCGCGCTCGCCCGCAGCAAGATGATCACGGCGCTGCGTGAGGTGCTGGAGGAGCGGGGCTTCCTCGAGGTGGAAACGCCGATCCTGCAGCCGCTCTACGGCGGGGCGAACGCGCAACCATTCACCACGCACCACAACACCTACCAACAGGATCTCTTCCTGCGCATCTCCTTCGAGCTCTATCTGAAGCGATTGATTATCGGGGGCATCGAGCGCGTCTACGAGATCGGCCGTGACTTTCGTAATGAGGGCATCTCCAAGAAGCACAGCCCGGAGTTCACGATGCTCGAGGCGTACCAGGCCTACGCGGACTACACCGACATGATGGAGCTTGTCGAGGCCCTGGTGGCGGGCGCGGCCGAGCGCTTGCTCGGAACGACGCGCGTGGAGCGCGAGGGACAGACCATCGACCTGGCTCCGCCCTGGCCGAGGCATACCATGGCAGAGCTCATCTTCGATGCCAGCCAGATCGACATCCAGAAGACCGATACGCTCGACAGCCTGCGAGCGGCGCTGCGCCAGCGCAAAGTAGAGGGCGTCGATCCCGATGCTGCACCCAGCTGGGCGCGACTGGTGGACGACCTCTTCTCCGTGTGCGTGGAGCCGCGGCTGATCGAGCCCAGCTTCGTGATCGAGTACCCGGCGGAGCTCTCTCCGCTGGCCAAGCGCTGCGCGGACCGGCCGGAATTGGTGGAGCGCTTCGAGCTGTTCATCGGAGGCATGGAGATCGCCAATGCCTTCTCGGAACTCAACGATCCCGACGACCAGCGCCTGCGCTTCGAAGAGCAGGCCCGGGCGGGCCGCGAGGGGGATGAAGCAGCGCATCCCATCGACGAGGACTTCCTGCGCGCGCTGGAGCACGGCATGCCTCCCACGGGTGGCATGGGACTGGGTGTTGGCCGGCTGGTCATGATCCTGACTGGGGCCTCACACCTGCGCGAGGTCACCCTCTTCCCCCATCTGCGTGCGCGCGATGCCTGAGTGGCTGCAACCGCTGCTGGGTTTCGTCTCCGCCAGCCTGGTGGCCCTGGTGGCGCTGGGCTTCGGCGCCATGTTCGTGTTCTTCTCGGCCTCCGCCACGCTCGTGCTCGGTCAGTTCCTGCGCTTCGCGCGACCGCTCCTTGTGGGGGGCCCGGCCGTGCTGGCTGCGACCGCTGTCACGGGTGTGGTGGCCTACGTGGCCGAAGTGGATCCGGTCTGGGGCCTGCCGGCTGCGCAGCTGGCTCTGGCGTCACTTGCGTACTTGTTCATCCGCTATCCGGGGCCGCGGCGGATCGTGCCGTGGGCGTTTGGTGTGCTGCTGCTGGTGAGCGGACTGCTCTTCATCGTCTCCCTCGGCGTCACGGCACTGGAGTGGATCGCGATGCAGTTGATTGCGGTGAGCACACTCTGCCTGGCGCTTGCGGCTCTCGGTCTCTGGCCGCTCGTGCTGGTGAGCTTGGTCGAGCACCGGCGACAGCGGCCCGTGGAGTGGTTCATCTCGCTGCGCTACCTGGTTGCCAAGCGGCGCCAGACCTTCATCTCGGTGATCACGGTGATCTGCGTGCTCGGCGTAACGCTCGGGGTAGCGGTTATTACAGTGGTGCTCTCTGTGATGAATGGCTTCTCCCAGGTATGGGAGGGCAAGATCATCGGCGCCCGCGCACACTTCGTCGTGCACTCCCGCCTCGGCTATTACGGCGACTACGAGCGCGTGCGCGAGGATGTGCTCCAGGTCCCCGGTGTGGAGGGCGCAACGCCGTTCCTCCGGACCGATGCGATTCTGCGCAGCCAGACGGGTGAGATTCAGGGCGTAATTCTCAAGGGCGTCGATCCGGACAGCGTCGGGGATGCGACCCAGCTCACGGAGGATCTCGTGGCGGGTTCTCTGGCCGATCTGGCCCCGGATCCCGAGGGCGACGAGAGCGCGCGACTGCCCGGCGTGGTGTTCGGCGCCGAGCTGGCCGACCGCTTCTTCCTGCGTGTGGGCGATCCCGTGGTCCTCATCTCCCCTCTGGGAGGTCCCCCAACGCCGCTTGGCCCCGCACCTCGTATGCAGCGCTTCCGGCTCGCGGGAATCTTCCGCTCGAACTTCTTTCAGTTCGATGAGAGCTTCATCTATACCAGCCTTCCCGCGGCGCAGGAGTTCATGAAGCTGGACGACGTGGTGTCAGGGATCGAGGTCAGAACCGTGGACCCCTATCGTTCCCGTGCGATCGCGGATCGGGTTATCGCGCGCCAGGGGGGACTCTTCTTCGCGCGCGACTGGAAGACCTTCTATCCAGGATTCTTCTCCGCCCTCAAGACGGAAAGAGTGATGATGTTCGTCTTGCTCTCTTTCATCATGGTGGTAGCGGGATTCATTATTATCGCAACGCTCGTCATGATGATCATGGAGAAGTCGCGCGATATCGCCATCTTGAAGGCCATGGGCTGCGATGATGAAGGGGTGTTGCGCATATTTGCCACCCAGGGCTTCTTGATCGGGATCTCCGGTGTTGGCCTGGGACTGAGTACGGGTCTCGTGATCACCTGGAATCTGGAGCGGATCCAGACCGTGGTGGAGCGCATCGTCGGCTATGACGTGCTACCCGCAAATGTGTATCAGCTTCAGCAGCTTCCCTACCACATCGTACCCATGGAGCTTGCCCTGGTCGCGCTGATCGCGATGGTCCTCTCGATCGGGGCAACGCTGCTGCCGTGTTGGCAGGCTGCGCGCCTCGATCCGGCGGAGGCGCTGCGGTATGAGTGAGCTGCGCGCCGAGGGAATCGTCAAGCGCTTCTCCGCCCCTGGAGGCGAGCTCGAGATCCTGCGCGGGGTGGACCTCGTTCTCAATCTGGGCGAGTCGATGGGCATTCTCGGCGTGTCGGGCTCAGGCAAATCGACGTTGCTGCACATTCTCGGGGGACTCGAGCGGCCCAGCGAGGGCCGCGTGCTCTACCAGCAGGCCGATGTCTACCAGCTCGACGGCCCGGCTCTGGCCCGTCATCGTAACCAGAGCGTTGGCTTCGTGTTTCAGTTCCACCACCTGCTGCCGGAGTTCGATGCGGAGGAGAACGTGATGATGCCGTGCCTGCTGGCCGGCTGGCCGAAGCGCCTGGCGCGCGAACGTGCGCGGGAGATGCTCGATGAGGTGGGACTGACGGATCGCCGGCAGCATCCCCCAGGCAAGCTCTCAGGCGGGGAGCGGCAACGCGTGGCGATCGCCCGCGCCCTGGTGCTCTCGCCGCCGGTCCTGCTTGCAGACGAGCCGACCGGCAACCTCGATCCCCATACCGCCGAACAGGTTGAGGAGATACTTCTGCGCCTCAACGCGGAGGTAGGTACGGGCCTGATCCTCGTGACGCATAACGAGAAGCTCGCTGGACGCCTGGGGAAGAAGTACTACCTGCGAGGAGGGCGTTTGGAGTCCTAGGCTTCCCTGTGCGGCTTCGAGAAGGTGTGGCTGAGCGTCACCGCGGCCCTTCCAATGGCCACTGTCTACGCGGACCCGCTAGTCTCCGGTGTCTGGTAAAATACGGGTTCGCCACCGAGTTGCGGCGCAGATGCGGAAGGCTGATGCAGGGGAGCCAGATGTGAGGACCCTCAGGCGGACGGTCCGGTGGAGCGCAGCCCTACTATCTTGTGTGGCGCTGTTGTCGCTCGCAGGTGCAGTGCGTGCGCAGCCGGCAGCGCCGTCATCCGCTGTTCCGATCGTGCTTACGCTCGAGCCCTCCGCTCCCCTGGAGGAAGGTGCGTCCAAGTGGCTCTCACGCCTCTCCCGCGCGCTGGAGTCGAGCCAGCCCACCGAGGGCGCGGCGCTCGAAGTGCGCGACGCGCTTGTCTTGGAGCCACGTCCGCTGGTCGAGGGCGGGGCCCGGCTGGGTGAGCGTTATTTCCGGCAGCAGGCGCAGCACACGGGTGCACACTTCGTGGTGGTCGCGCGCGTTGCGCGCCTGACGCAGCACTACAGCCTGGACGTGCGCGTGCTGGCTGTTCCTCGCATGCAGGAGCTCGCCCACTTCATCTACCAGGGTGAGGGCGCGGCCGGGCTCTCCGCGGCGATCTCCGAGGCGGCGACGGCTGTGCGCTCCATCCTGGCCCGTCAGCCATCCCGACTAAGAGCTGAGCGCGGGGTCTGGGCCCGACACGATTTCGCTCCCGATGTAGAGGGACTCACGCCCCAGACTACGAATACGGTGGTTGGGGTACAGGTGCTCGGAAACCGCCGCATCGAGGCGGATGCCATCCGAGCGGTGGTGGGAACACGGGTGGGTGAGCCGCTCCGGCAGGATCGGATCGGCGAGGACGTTCGGCGTATCTACGCGCTGGGCTTCTTCCGCGACGTCCAGGTCGAGGTCCTGGATGAGCACGGTGGCAAGCTCGTCACGTTCCTAGTCGAGGAGAACCCCATTATCCGACGCGTGAGCGTCTCGGGAAACGAGAACATGGGGAGCGACGACATCAAGGACCAGCTCACGCTGACGGTTGGCTCCACCACGGATTATCCGCTCCTGCTCGAGAACCAAGCTCGCGTGAAGGCTCTCTACAAGAGCCAGGGCTACTACCTCGTGGAAGTGAGCTATCACGTGGAGCCGATCGGGGAGGGCAGCGTCGAGATCAACTTCGACATCAGGGAGGGGAAGAAGCTTCGTCTGATCGCGATCGATTTCGAAGGCAACGAGGCGCTCTCGGACAAGGAGCTGCTCCGCGTGGTGCAGACGAAGCCCTGGGGACGTATGTCTTTCGTCACCAAATTCTGGGACCGATCGGGCATCTATGCGGAGCCTATCTTCTATCAGGACCTCGATCGCATCGGTCGCGAGTACATGGATGAAGGCTTCATCCGCGCGACCATCGGCGAGCCCCAGGTCGACTACGACGAGAAGGGTCTGCGCGTCAAGGTTAAGGTCTCGGAAGGACCGCGCTACTACGTCGGCCATGTGGACGTGGTCGGGGACTCGTCTATGGACAGCGAAGTGCTGCTCGAGTTCCTCGAGCTGGAGCAGGGCCAAGTCTTCAGGCGCTCCACGCTGACGGGCGACGTGCAGCGCCTGCAAGCCCACTACGCGGACCGCGGCTTCTTCTCGGCCAAGGTCGGTCCCCACACCCGCGTCGACGAGGAGAAGCGCACGGTCGATTGTAGCTTCGAGGTGGACAAGGGCGAGCTCTACTTTGTGGACCGGATCGAGGTGCACGGCAACACCCGAACCCGGGACGAGGTCATTCGCCGGGAGCTGGGGCTGGCGGAGGGGGAGCTCTACTCGGCCCGGGTCCTGCAGCGGAGCCGGGCCCGGATCCGCCGCCTGGGCTTCTTCGAGGAGGTGGGACTCGAGGCCAAGCCGCTCGACGAGCCGCATCGGGTCGCGGTGCACGTGGACGTGGTCGAACGTCCCACCGGGACCTTCAGCTTCGGCGCTGGGGTGGGGTCTACAGACGGCTTCCTCTTGAATACGTCGCTGCGCCAGGACAACCTCTTCGGCCGGGGCTGGGGGCTGGCGGCGACCCTGGATTTCGGCTCCGACAACTCGCGCATGTACCTCCGCTTCACTGATCCCTATTTCAGGGGAAGCCTGGTGAGCCTGAGCGCGACCTTCGGCCGGAACAAGACGGAGTTCATCGATTTCAAGCAGGAGACCACGGGCTTCAGCATGAACCTGAGCTATCCGCTGGACGAGGGGGAGACCCGCGTCGGCACGGGCTACGCCTACAGTGCGCAGGACGTCTCCGGGCTCGGGGAGTTCCAGGCCGCCTCCATGTTGCAGCGTGAGGAGTTCGGAGCAGACTCGACCACGAGCATGGGGACGATCTCCTGGGTGAAGGATACGCGGGACGACATCCGCATGGCGCGGGAGGGGCAGATCAGCGGCTTCGCGGCGGAGTTTGCGGGCCTGGGAGGTCTCAACACCTTCCTGCGGCTCGAGGGCCGCACCACCTGGTTCCTGCCCGCGAAGCGCTGGCTCGGCTTCGACTCCACGTTCGTGGTGAACAGCCGCGCCGGCTGGGCGATTCCGTTCAATGATATCTCGGATTTCGACTTGCCTGGGTGTGAGAATCCCTCTTGCGACTTACCGTTTATTGATCGAACTCAGGTTCAGCCGCTGACGAACATCGACACCGATCTCGAGCTCCCCTTGACCGAGCGCTACTTCCTTGGCGGCCTCGGTGCGTTCCAGGTTCGCGGCTTCAAGCAGCGCTCCCTCGGACCCCGGCGGGCGATCTTGAATACAATCGTACCGGACTTGAATAGCCCGGACGACCGCCTCTTCCTACCTTTTGGGCGGGTTGCTAACGGTAGCTGCGATCTGCCGGGGGGGTGCAACGACCTCGGCGACACGGACATCGATGACTTCGAGGACCTTGAGTTCGCGGACGTGATCGGCGGGAACAAGATGTTCCTGTTGAACCTGGAGCTGCAGTTTCCCATCTCGGAGGAGCTGGGCTTGCGCGGGATCGTGTTCTTCGATATGGGCAATGCCTTTGCGGAGAACGAGTCAATCAATCCAGCGGATCTCCGCTTCGGAGTCGGCGCCGGGCTGCAGTGGTTCAGCCCCTTCGGGCCCATTCTTATGCAGCTCGGCTTCCCGCTGGACGCGCTGGAGGACGAGGACGGATCCGTGTTCGAGTTCTCATTCGGTGGAAGCCAGTTCTAGCAGGGACGGGCTGCCCCCGTCCGAGTGCGCACACTCGAGTCACCCAACCAAAGGAGAGACGGAGGGTCTATGAAGCTCCATGGGTTTTCTTTTCAGATTGCAATCGCCATCTTCGCCGGCTTGCTTCTCACCGGCCCGGCGGCTGCCGCGGAATCGGTGCGGATCGCCGTAGTGAATCAGCAGCGGGCGCTGGCCAGCTCGAACGAGGGCCGGGCCGCCGAGAAAGCGCTCAAGAGCCTAATACAGAAGAAGCGGACCCAGCTCGAGCCCCTCGAGCAGGAGCTCAAGCGCCTGCAGGAGGAATTCGAGAGCCAGAAGTACGTGCTGTCGCGAAGCGCGCTCGAAGAACGTAAATTAGACTTGCTCAAGCGGCAGCGCGACCTGGAGCGCAGCATGCGCGAGGCGGAGGATGACCTGGAGATCGAGAATCGCAGGCTCATGCAGCCGCTGGTCAAGCGGATCGAGCAGGCCCTGTCGGAAATTGGCAAAGAGAAGGACTTCACGGTCATCCTCGAGACCAAGAGTGCGGCGGTTCTCTACGCCGAGGAGAGCATCGACATCACCGATCTGGTGATTCGGAAGCTGAACAAGAAGAAGTGAACAAGAAGAAGTAGGGGGACGAGGCCAGATGGACAAGCTTCCGCTCGGCAGCGAGCAGATTCGGGAGCTGCTCCCGTATCGCTACCCCATGCTGATGGTCGATCGGGTTCTGGAGCTGACCGACACCGAAACGGTGGCCGAGAAGCTGGTGAGCGCGAATGAGCCGTTCTTCGCCGGCCACTTCCCCGATCGCCCGATCATGCCCGGGGTGCTGGTCCTCGAAGCCATTGCCCAGACGGGACTCTTTGGGGTTCTCTGGAGGGAGCCGGACAAGCGGGGCCGCGGGGCGGCTCTGGCGGGGGTGAAATCGGCGCGCTTTCGGCGCCCAGTAGTGCCGGGAGATGTTCTGCGCCTCAGCGCTCGCGTGCTGCGCAAGCGGGGCCTGATCTACCGCTTCGAGGGCACCGCCACGGTCCGTGGCGAGATCGCGGCGGAGAGCGAGTTCCTGGCGGTCTTCTTGGATTGGGAGGGAAAGACATGAGTCAGATTCACCCGAGCGCCGTAATCGACCCCGCCGCGGAGGTCGACGCCAGCGTGGAGGTGGGCGCATACGCGGTGGTGGGTCCCCACGTTCGCTTGACCGAAGGCGTCGTACTGCGACCCCATGCCTACGTCACCGGCCGCACCGAGGTCGGTCGTGAGACCGTGATCTACTCCTTCGCATCCGTGGGCGAGGTCCCGCAGGATCGAAAGTACAAAGGCGAGCCGACGCGGCTCGTGATCGGTGCCCGCAACACCATCCGCGAGTACGCGACGCTGCATCCGGGCACGGCCGGAGGCGGCGGGCTCACCTCGGTGGGAGACGAGAACCTGCTCATGATCGGCGTCCACATCGCGCACGACTGCCAGCTCGGCAACCATATCGTGATCGCGAACAACACCGGCCTGGCGGGTCATGTGCGGATCGAGGACTACGCCGTACTGGGTGCTGCGGCGAACGTGCACCAGTTCTGCCGCCTGGGCGAGTCGGCCATGGTGGGGGGAATGACGGGGGTCGGTCAGGACGTCTGTCCTTTCACGATCGCGCAGGGGATCCCCGCTCGCATGCTCAGTGTGAACAGGATCAACATGGAGCGACGCGATTTCTCGCCGGAACGCATCAAGGTCGTCGAGCGGGCCTACCGCCTGATCTTCCGCTCGGGTTTGCGCCCCTACGAGGCTTTCGCCCGTGTGCGCGAGGAGCTGGCGGAGTCGCGGGACGCCGAGCACATGGTCGCGTTCCTCGAGAAGTCCGAGCGCGGCTTCTGCCGGGTGCGGTAACGCCTGGTGTTCTGTTCCGGGAGTTCCGACGCAGTTCTCGCGGCCGAGGCGCCGCGCTCGCAAGGCGCGCGAGCGCGGCGAATCCCTAGCCTGGATATCTCACCCGCTGGCCTACTGCGGCCGCCAATGGCACGCCATCTCGGCCCGTGCTCGGCCTCGGCTCCTCAACCTATTGTCCAATACGTTTCCGGTGCCTCGGCCTGTGCGCGGCCCGATCTGACGCACACTTGGCGCCCTCGCTACGGCAACCCGGTGAGAAATCCAGGCTCGATTCGGCGAGCGGTGCAACGCCGCGAGCGTGGATGCAGCGGTCGCCGCGAATGCGAGCGAACTTCCGGATCAGGACACGAGGCCGCGGCATGGGCCGGACGCTCGGGCTGATCGCGGGGAGCGGCGGACTTCCCTTAGAGGTCGCTGCCGCGGCGCGTGAGCAGGGAGTCGAGGTGGCGGTCGTCGCGATCGAGGAGCACACCGACCCCGCGATCGCAGAGCTGGCCAGCCGGGGCACGTGCTGGATCCGCGTGGGTGAGCTTGGACGCTTGATCCGGGCGCTGCAGGAGCAGGCCGTCGACGAGGTGATCCTGGCCGGTGCGGTCGCCAAACGCGGTGCCCTGCGGGATCCCTCGCAGCTGGGCCTGGATGCGCGCGCGCTGGCGGTCATGGCCCGGCTCAAGGACCGTGGAGACGATGCGCTGCTGCGGGCCGTGGCCGCAGAGCTCGAGTCGGAGGGCCTCACCGTGGTGGCGTCCACGCGCTACCTCCAAGATCGCCTGACGCGGCTGGGAAGGCTCGCGGGTCCGACGCCGACGCCCGTCGTCGAGTCGGACCTGGCTCTGGGCCTGCGCGTGGCCAAGGGCCTCGGCACCCATGATGTGGGTCAGAGCGCGGTGGTGAAGCAGGGGACGGTGCTGGCTGTGGAGGCAGTGGAGGGCACGGACGCGATGATGCGACGGGCGGCCGCGCTCGGCGGCGCGGGGGCGGTGCTGGTGAAAGCCGCCAAGCCGGGCCAGGACCTGCGCTTCGACGTACCCGCCATCGGGCTCCAGACGGTCGAGCTCGCGCGGCGCTGTGAGCTGCTCGCGATCGGACTTGAAGCCGATCGCACGCTGGTCCTCGATCGAGCGCGCACGCTGGCAGAGGCGGAGCGTCAGCAGTTGGCGGTGATCGGGCTGCGACTGGAGCAGGGGTGAGCCGACCCCGGGTTGCGGTCGTGGGTGTGGGGTCCATGGGCAAGCTGCACGCCGAGAAGCTGGCCGAGCTGGCAACGCTGGCGGAGCTGGTGGGGGTGCACGACCTGGATCCAGCCCGCGCGCGCGAAGTGGCGCAGCGCCTGGGGGTTGCGGCGCTGGATGATCTGGAGGCCGTCACGCGCGCTGCGCAGGCCGCCTTCATTGCGGTGCCCACGATCGAGCACGCGCGGGTGGCCGTGCCGCTGCTGCGCGCGGGTCTGGACGTGTTCGTCGAGAAGCCGGTTGCGGCGAGTCGCGAAGCCGCGCACGAGATCATCGAGGCCGCGCGTTGCGGCGAGCGCATCCTGCAGGTGGGGCATGTCGAGCGCTTCAGCAGCGCTCTGCGCGCGGTGCTACCGGTCCTTACCCGGCCCCGCTTCATCGAGGCACATCGCATCGGTCCGTTTCCCGACCGGGCCACCGATGTGAGCGTGGTGCTGGATCTCATGATCCACGATCTCGACATCGTGGCGCAGCTTGCGGGCGCTGACGTGGAGCGGGTCGAGGCGATCGGGGTGCCCGTACTCTCTTCCACCGAAGATATCGCGAACGCCCGCATTCGTTTCACGAACGGATGCATTCTCAACCTCACCGCCAGCCGCGTCTCGCTGGAGCCGCTGCGCAAGATTCGTATCTTTCAGGCGGACGCCTACATCTCCATTGATTTCCTCGGCAACAAGATCACGCTGGCGCGCCGCGAGGGCGCGCCCGACGCGGCAGCACCGCCCAAGATCGTGGTCGAGCACTTCGAGCTCGATCCGGGTGACGCGCTGCTAGCACAGGACCGAGCTTTCCTGGAGGCCGTGCGCGATCGCACGCCGCCTCAGGTAAGCGGCGAGGACGGCTACCGCGCGCTCGACCTGGCGCTGCGTATCCAGGAGAGCATTCCGCCGCTCGAGGAGCTGGAGTGAGGATTTTTCTCTCGACGGCGGATGCGTCGGGCGACATGCACGCGGCCGCGTTGCTCGAGGCCCTGCGCAAGCGCTGTGCGTCACTCGAGGCTTTCGGCCTGGGCGGGAAGGCGCTCGAGGCGATGGGCCTCGAAGCCGTCGTACCCCAGTCCGAGCTGGCGGTGGCGGGACTGGTGGAGATCGCGTCCAGCCTGCCACGCATGCTGCGCGCGTACACGTCGCTGCGGCGGGCCTTGCGGGACGGCTCCCCCGACCTCGTGGTGCTGGTCGATTCGCCCGACCTGAACCTGCCGCTGGCCGCGGTAGCCCGCCGGCTGCGACGGCCGGTGCTGTATTACGTCGCGCCCCAGGTCTGGGCCTGGCGCCGCGGACGCGTGCGCAAGCTGCGCCGCCGCGTGGATCATGTCGCTGTGATCTTCCCCTTCGAAGAGGCGCTGCTGCGTGAGGCCGGTGTGCCGGCGACCTTCGTGGGCCATCCGCTCGTGGATCGCATGACGGCCGTACGGCGCGCGTTGCAGCCGGAGCGGGTAGCGCAGGAGCTCGGGGTCGACCGCGGACGTCCACTGCTCGGGCTCTTGCCCGGCAGCCGCCGCAACGAGATCGCTCGCAATCTGCCCTGCATGCTGGAGACGGCGGAGCTGCTCCACCATGCGCTGCCCGAGCTTCAGTTTCTGCTCTTCCTGGCGCCGACGCTCAGCGCACAGACGCCCGAGCTGCCTGCCTATGTGCGGCCGGTCCGGGATCGCACGCACGAAGGGATGGCCATCTCGAGCTGTCTGATCAGCGCACCCGGCACGGCCACCATCGAGGCGGCTCTGCTCGAGGTGCCGCTGATCGTGGCTCACACTGCCCATCCTCTGAGCTTCGGGCTGGCGCAGCGCCTCACGCGTGTTCCCTCGGCCTGCATGGTCAACCTGATCGCGGAGGCGGGTGTCGTTCCCGAGCGCCTGCAGCGGATGGCGCGACCCGCGACGCTGGCGGGCTTGCTGGCGCAGCTGCTGCAGAACCCTGGGCAGGCTCAGAACATGCGTCGGGACCTGGCCCGAGTCGCGGCGCGGCTCGGGCCGCCCGGCGCCTCCGAGCGCGTCGCCGACCTGGCGCTCGAGGTCGCCGGGCGAGGCTGAGAGCGCGCGTGATCTGGCTGTACAACGTGCTCTGGGCGGCGGCGTTGATTCTGGGCGCGCCCGTCTGGCTGCCCTGGGTGCTGCTCTCGTCCGCTCGTCGACGCGGGTTCCGCGAGCGCTGGTCGCCCCTGCCCGTCCGCAGCCAGCAGACGCTCTGGGTGCATGCCGCCAGCGTGGGTGAGGCCGAGGCTGCGATGCCGCTGCTGGCTCGGCTGCAGGAGCAAGGGCTGTCCCTCATCGTCACCACCTCGACCGCCACCGGTCGGGGCCGGCTGAGGGAGCGCTTTCCAGGGCTCACGGTGCGGCTGGCTCCGCTCGACCTTCCGGGACTGATCCAGGTTTCGGTGCGGCGCGCGCGCGTGCAGACGCTGGTGCTGGTCGAGACGGAGCTCTGGCCCAACATGATGCGTGCGGTCAGCGTGGCGGACGGGCGCGTCGTGATCGTGAGCGCGCGCATCTCGGATCGCAGCTACCGTTGGTACCTGCGGGCGCGAGTCTTGTTCGCGCCACTGCTGCGCCGCGTGGATCGACTGGGCGCGCGCAGCGAGGCGGACCTTGCACGCTTCATCGCGCTCGGGGTGCGCGAGGAGCGAGCTACGCTCACGGGTGACCTCAAGCTGGATCGCCCGCCGCCCGAGGCGGCCAGCGATGAGCTGCGGAACGCCATCGGGCGCGGTCCCTTCCTGATCGGTGGCAGCACCCACGCGGGGGAGGAGGAGGCCTTGCTGCGCGCGTGGAGCGAGCTGCGCAAGGGGGCGGCCCCCGAGCTGCGGCTGCTGCTCGTCCCCCGGCACCTGCAGCGCGTTCCGGCCGTGTGTGCCCTGGTCGAGCGGCACGGCGCGAGCTTCGGCCTGCGCTCGGAGGGCGCTCGCCAGGCTGACGTCGTGATCGTGGACACGTTGGGGGAGCTGGCGACGCTGTATGGGCTCGCGGAGCTGGTCTTCAGCGGCGGTACCCTGGCGGACGTGGGCGGCCACAACCTGATCGAGCCGGTGCAGGCCGGGCGCGTGCTGGTGCATGGCCCGCACATCGAGAACCAGCGTCATCAGGAGCAGCTGCTGCGACCGTTCGGCGTGCTGCATCGTGTGCGCGCTCCGGAAGACCTGGCGCGCGTGCTGGGCGAGCTCTGGGCCGACCCCGAGCGCAACGCACGTGCCGCAGCCGCGCGCGAGGGACTGCTCGCGCATCGTGGCGCGCTGGAGCTCACGCTCAAGCTGCTGCGGCCCGCCGGGGGCCCGCGTGCCTGAGTACCTCTGGGCCGAGAGCGAGTCGTGGGCGCGCCGCGTGCTGCTGGCGCCCCTGTTGCTGGCTGAAGGGCCCTATCGCCTGGGCGCCTGGTTGCATCGTTCAGTGTACCAACGGGGGCTGCGGCGCGTGATCCGGCTGCCGCCGCGTGTGATCTCGATCGGAAACTTGACCGTGGGTGGGTCCGGAAAGACCCCGCTGGTGAGCTGGCTGGCGGGTGAGCTGCGAGCGCGCGGGCGCAAGGTGGCGATCCTGAGTCGCGGCGTCCGCGGCTCCCGAAGTGCGGAGGTGAATGTCGTCTCGGACGGTGAGCGCGTCTTTTTCTCGCCAGCCGAGGTAGGCGATGAGCCGGTCTGGCTGGCCTCGACCGTACCGGGCGTGCCCGTGCTCGCGGGCCGCAATCGAGTGGCTCTGGGCCTGCGCGCCTCCGCTGTGTTCGGAGCTGAGATTCTGATCCTCGACGATGGCTTCCAGCACCACCGCGTGGCGCGCGACCTGAACCTGGTCTGCATCGACGCGCGTCTGGGTCTGGGCAACGGGCACGTTCTGCCTCGGGGTCCGCTGAGGGAGCCGCGCTCGGCGCTGAGCCAGGCGGACGCCATTCTGTTTACGCGCGTGCCGGTCGAGCCGGGCCCCGCGCCACGCGCTCTCGGGCTCCCGCCCGGGCTGCTACGCTTCGGGGTGCGCATCGCCACGCGCGGCCTGCGCGCCCTGGATGGAAGCGAGCTCAGTGCCCCTGACGTGCTGCGCGGTCAAAAGGTCGCGCTGCTGACGGCGATCGCGCGCCCCGATCGGCTCAAGCGGGAGATCGAGGCGCTGGGGGCCGAGGTGACGGAGCTGCGCGCCTACCCGGACCACCACCTGTATACCCGAGCCGAGATCGAAGCTCTCGATCCCGCCCGACAATGGCTGACGACTGCGAAGGATGCGGTGAAGATTCCGCCGAGCTGGGCTGCGGGACGCCGCGTTGCGGTCGTGGAGCAGGAGGTGCGCCCGGACGAACCGCAGCGCCTGCTGGAGTGGATCGTGGACAGTCTCGATCGCGTGCACAGGTCGGTATGAAGCCGCGCCAGCTGCTCGAGTTCCAGGCACTCCGGCTGACGTCAGCGCTGATCCGGGGCCTACCGCTGCCGGCGGCGCAGCGCCTGGCCGCCGCCGCGGCGCAACGGCTTTTCAAGCGTGGCGGCGAACGCGTCGGCTACGCGCTCGTCAATCTCCGGATCGCCTTCCCGGAGCTGTCGGAGGAGGCTCGCCGCGAGATCGGGTGCCAGAGCTACGTGCATTTCGCCTGGAATCTGATCGACAACGCGCGTTTGCAGCGCTGGAGTAACGAAGAGGTTCTGAAACACATCCGTTTTGACGGGCTCGAACATCTCCGCGCTGCGCGGGAAGAGGGCAGGGGGGCCTTGCTCCTCATCCCCCACATGGGCAACTTTGACCTCGGTGCGATGGCGCTGCCGCTGCTTGGTTTTGACGTCGCGGGGGTTGCGCGTCCGATGCGCAACCCCCTGATCTGGCGACAGGTCCATCAGCAACGCACCCGCACCGGCGGCGCCTTGATTCAGAAGCGTCAGGCCGCTCCCCAGATCCTGCGGGCGCTGCGAGGGGGCCACGTGGTGGGGCTGCTGAACGACCAGTATGTGCGCGGCACGCGCCAGGTCTTCGTGCCGTTCTTCGGTGTGCGCTGCTTGACCGCGGTGGGAGTTGCGCTGTTCGCACTGCGCACGGGCGCGCCCGTGCTCCCGACCTATGTGGTACGCGACGCGCCCGATCACCACGTCTGCACCATCTGTCCTCCGCTGAACGTCCCGCGGAGCGGTGACAGCAGGCACGACATCGAGGCAGCGACAAGCGTCCATAGCCGGGCCTACGAGGACATCATCCGGCGCCATCCGGAGCAGTACATGTGGGCGACCCGGCGCTACCGACGCAGCCCCGATCTCCCGACGGCGCCTTACGCCTGAGATTTGATATGCTCCGCGCTTGATGGATCTGGCTCGTCGAAGCTTAGAGGGCCCGCCACTCGAGGTGGAGGAGCTGCTGGCGTTACTCGGGCCCGAGGTGTCCCTGCTGCCGCTGCTGCACGAGGCCTATATCGTGCGTCAGCGCTTCTTCGAAAAGCGCGTGCAGGTGCACATCCTCAACAACGCTCGTAATGCCCGCTGTCCCGAGGATTGCGGCTACTGCTCGCAGTCGGCCGTGACCCGTGCTCCCGTCCAGCCCTACGAGTGGAAGTCGAGCGCGCAGCTTCTGGCCGGGGCGCGCGAGGCCCACGACGCGGGGGCCTTCCGCTACTGCATTGTGGCCAGCGGTCGCGGTCCGACGGAGCGCCAGCTGCGCGCGTTGGCCGAGTCCGTGCGCGCCATCAAGCACGAGCTACCGCTGCAGGTGTGCGTGTCGGTGGGTCTGCTGGACGAGGACAAGGCGCGACTGCTCAAGGAAGCGGGCGTAGATCGGCTGAACCACAACCTGAACACCAGCGAGCGACACTACCCGAGCATCTGCAGCACGCACAGCTACGCCGATCGCATCTCTACGCTGGCGGCGGCCCGCACGGTCGGTCTCGAGATCTGCAGCGGCATGATCATCGGCATGGGCGAGAGCGATCGAGACATTGTGGAGGTCGCGCTCACGCTGCGCGGCCTGGAGGTGCCCTCCATCCCCGTCAACTTCCTGATTCCGATCGATGGCAATCCCGTGGTGCGTGACGGATCGCTCACGCCGGAGCGCTGCCTACGGGTGCTGGCCATGTTCCGGCTGGCCAATCCGAAGGCCGAGATCCGGGCCGCCGGGGGACGGGAGGGCCACCTGGGCGCCCTCGAGGCGCTCGCCCTGTACCCGGCTAACTCTCTGTTCGTGGAGGGCTATCTCACCACCCGCGGGCGCCGGGCTGCGGACACCTACCGCATGATCCGTGAGGCCGGCTTCGTGGTCGAGCGCCCCGACGGGAAGGTCGCGTCCTGGGAGGAGCTGGGCCTGGATGACGTCTTCCAGGTGGAAGGGCGCTCCGAGGTGCTGAAGCCGGAGATCCGCTCGCCGAGCGTCTGAGCTGCAGACTGGTGTCTGGGCGCAGGGCCATTTGGTACTCTCGGGCGCCCGGATCGGTCCTTGATGGCCCCGTGTCCCGAGCCTCCTTAGGAGATTGCAGTTGAGTTCTATCACGGAAGTCGTCATCGGGGAGCTGACCCCGCATCCCATCCGCATCGGTCCAGGCCAGCCTCTGGCCTGGATCGCGGGTCCGTGTGTGATCGAGGAGCAGCGCACCATGGCCCTGACGGCCGAGCGCTTGAAGAAGCTCTCCGAGAAGCTCCAGGTTCCGATCGTGTTCAAGTCCTCCTACGAGAAAGACAACCGCAGCTCTGAGAAGCACTACTCCGGGCCTGGACTGGAGGAGGGACTCGAGCTGCTGGCCTGGATCAAGCAGGAGTTTGAGCTCCCGGTGCTGTCCGATGTGCACCGCGTGGAGGACGTCCCGGCGGCGCGCGAGGTGCTCGACGTGATCCAGGTGCCGGCGTTTCTGTGTCAGCAGACCAGCCTGTTGCTCGCGGTCGGCCGCACGGGCAAGGTCGTGAACGTGAAGAAGGGGCAGTTTTTGGCCCCCGAGGGCATGGCGGGCGCTGTCGGCAAGCTCGAGAGCACTGGCAACCGACGCATTCTCCTGACCGAGCGCGGGACCTGCTTCGGCTACAATCAGCTCGTGGCCGATATGACCTCGCTGCCCGTGATGCAGAACCTGGGCTACCCCGTCGTCTTCGACGCTGGACACCAGGTGCGTCGCTACGGGATTCCGAGTGCCGACCCGCAGGGGGGGACCCCCGAGTTCATCCCGCTCCTGCTCCGGGCCGGGATCGCCGCGGGCGCAAACATGGTCTTTCTGGAGACACATCCCAATCCGCCCGAGGCGCTGTGCGACGCTGCCAGCCAGTACCCGCTCGACCGGCTCGAGGATCTGATGACTGAAGCGCGCGAGCTCGCTGAGCTCGTGCGCGCGCAGGGGCACGCGTGAGCGGGCGCCTGGATCCGGAGCTGCTGCGCATCCTCGTCTGCCCCAAGTGCAAGGGCGAGCTCAACGTGCGGCTGGGCGACGATGGGGCCGAGGCCTTTCTGGATTGTCAGGCCTGCGCCCTGGGCTACCCCGTCGAGGACGGGATCCCGGTCATGCTGATCGAGGAGGCAAAGCCGCTTTCCGCTTCAGCCAGCGCCGGAGGGGATAGCTGAGCTGATGGGCTGCGAGCTTCAAGCGCTCGTAGCCGACGTGAGCGCGTAGCTCCGCACGCAGGCGGCGGTTGTCCGCGCTGTAGCCGCCCACGAGTGCCGCCAGCTCGCGCCGCCCGAGCTTTTGGCTGCCCCAGAGGCCGGTCTTGACCGCTGAGCGCGCCAGGCGTCCGAGATTTGCCGCGCGTCGGCCGGAAGGCATCGTGCCGCGCGCATGGAAACGGGCGCGATCCAGATCCACCACCACGATCTCGGGGGGCTCTCCCTTGCGCACCAGGATGTTCCGCAGCTGGAGATCCCTGTGCTCGACCCCCGCGTCGTGGAGGCGCCGGATGGCGCTCCCCACCTGGCGCAGGCTGCGCCGCCGGGTCGGCCCGTCGTCGAGCTTCGTCAACAGCTCGAAGAGATCCTCCACCTGACTCTCTTCGCGGGTGCCGATCAGGGCCGACCAGAGCGGCCCCCACACGGGCCACAGCACGAGGCAAAGCACATGCGGTACGGGGGCTCCCGAGGCCTCTGCCCGAGCCGTCACCTCGAGCTCCTGGAGCGCGCGCGAGGGTCCGAGAAAACGCTTCCCCGTCAGGCCCGCCAGCGTACCCCCGTGCTGGTAGCGACGCAGGACCATGCGCTGGTCCGGGCTCACCGCAACACTGGGTGTGGCACCGCGACCGCGACGTGCGGCACGCGCGAACAGGGCCTGGCGCACGGCTGGATCCGCCAGCCGAAGTTGCACTAGCTCCTTGGAATGCAGGTCGTCCAGCACCAACCAGGTGGATCCGATGCGGTGGACCACGTAGCCCGGGGGCACCGGTCCGAGCCCCTGGCGCATCAGGAGTCGCCTCGGCTGGAGCGCCTCATCAGAAATAGGGCCAGCCCCAGCACCAGTATGTTGGCGCTCCAGACCCCGAGCCAGAGCGGCACGTAGCCGCGTTCCCCGGCGACTTCGCCCGCTGTGAAGACCACCCAGTACAAGAACATCAGCGCTACGGCCGTGAGCGCCCCGGCGGAACGCCCCGCCCGCAGGGGTCGGATGCCCAGCGGAACCGATAGAAAAGCCAGCAGCACCGATGCGAACGGAAAGGCGAGGCGGCGATGGATCTGGGCCTGGACAGCTCGCTGCCCGCTGCGTAGGGGGGGTTGCTCGCCGCGCTCGAAGCGCTCGTTGTAATCGAGCAGCTCTCGGAAGGTCAGATCTCTTGCCTTCGGCTGCTTGTTGCGCGCGACATCGATCTCGGTTTCCATTTCGACGAAGCTAATCCGGCGGTAGCGGTCCGACGTAGTCTCCGAGAAGTGTATGGAGCCGTCCAGAAGCCGCAGCGCCAGCGAGCTCTTCGTGGAGCCGTCCTGGAGCAAGCCGCAACGCGCGGCGATGTAGAGGCTTCGTCGCGGGTCGCTGAAGTCCGCGATTAACACGCCTTCGAGCGTGCAGGTCTCATCGCCCAGCTGATGCACGTAGAGGGTGCGCTGCCCGAGCTTTCGGAACTTGCCCGGCTCCGCTACCTGGACGGCTCGCGCCATCTCACGCACCAGGCGCCTCATCTGCTGGTGGCTACGCGGCTCCAGCTCGAAGAGCAGGTAGCCGGTCAGAAGCGCTGCCACCGCGCTCAGCGCGAAAATGGGGGGTAGCAGGCGCTTCACGCTCACGCCCGCTGCCCGCATGGCGATGATCTCACCGTCCGCCGACATGCGACCAAACGACAGCAGCACCCCCATCAGCAGCGAGGTGGGCAATACGTAAGCCAGGTAGCTGGGGAGGATGAGCCCCATTAGCTGCACGAAACCTCGCAGACCGACACCGGCCCCGAGCAGCTCCTCCAAGAAGCGCAGCGTATTCTGGACCACCAGCAGCAGGCTGAAGACCGTGAGCCCGAGCGAGGTGTAGAGGAGGACGTCGCGCAGGATGTAGCGCCAAAGGATCCACGGGGCGACCATGGGTGCGCCCATGCTATCGATTCGCCGGGGGGGCGCCAAATGACGCCTGAGCTGACCTCGCCGAGAGCGGAGCTCTTGAGCGCGCTGCCACAGCCGTTACCGGCCGAGCGGATTCTGGTGATTCGGCTGGGGGCGCTGGGCGACGTGCTGCGCACCCGCTTCGCGTTTCCCGGACTGCGTGCGCTCTATCCCGAGGCACGTATCGACTGGCTGGTGGAGGACCGGGCGGCCGCGGGACTGGCCGGCATCGTCGGACTGGACGGTGTCATCCAGGTGCCACGTAGCCTGCTGCGCTGGCGCAGGCCGTGGGACGGCTGGCGCAGGCTCACGCGGCTGGTCAACGACCTGCGCGCGCGGCGCTACGACCTCGCGCTCGACTTCCACTGTATTCTCAAAAGCGCTCTGCTGGCGTGGTGGGCCGGCATTCCCGTACGCGTCGGCTACGACGGAACGCACGCCCGTGAAGGCAGCCAGCGTTTTCTCACCCATCAGGCACGGGTGAGACCCGCGCACCTGTCACGCTTCGAGCGCAATGCCGGGCTGGTGCGGTACCTGGGCGGGCAGGTGTCCGCGACCGCGCCCCCACCGCTCGAGCTTCCGGCGGAGGCGCGGCGTGCCGTCGAGGGGCTGCCCGCGAATCCGATCGTGATGCACCCGGGCACCAGCGCCAGCACGCGCTACAAGCGCTGGGATCCCGCACGCTACGCCGAAGTGGCGGTGCAGCTCCAGGCTCGGATCGGGGCGCCAAGCCTGGTGACCTGGGGACCGGTGGCAGGGGAGCGTGAGTGTGCCGAAGCAGTGGTGGAGCGGGCTGCGGGCGCAGCCAGTCTGGGGCCCCGAACGGCCTCGCTGGCCGAGTTCCTGGCGCTGCTCGCGCGGGCCCGGCTCTTCATGGGCAGCGACTCCGGTCCGCTGCACCTGGCCAGCCTGGTGGGCACACCGGCGGTGGTCCTGTTCGGGCCCACCGACCCGCTCGAGAACGCCCCCTTTCCCGGGGTGCCGAGCCGCATTTTGCAGCACGACGTCGGCTGCAACCCCTGCCGCCGGGGCTGCCCACCCCTGCCGTGCATGGCGGCGGTGCAGGTGGAAGAGGCCGTGAGAGCCGCTCTGGAGCTCGTTGCCGCTCGCACGCTCGTGGATTAGAGTGGGGGCTCATCCCCGAAAATTTTCTAAATGCAAGCTGTGAAAGAGAAAATCGCCCTGATCATGCCCAATCACCTGGGCGATGTGGTGATGGCCACTCCCGCGCTGAGAGCGCTTCACAAGGCACGTCCGGGGGCCGAGGTGCACGTGGTGATCCGCGAGGAGCTCGCCCCCGTGCTTGCGGGATGCCCCTGGATCCACCGCTTCTGGCCGCACCGGGTCTACGCCACGCGCAGCCCGTGGGCACGGCTGGCCCAGCGCCTGGCCCTGGCCCGGGCCCTGCGGGGCATGGACTGCGTGCTCGTGCTCCCCAACTCCTTTTCCAGCGCGCTGCTCGCGTTCGCAACCCGTGCGCCGAGGCGTGTGGGCTACCGGCGTGGGGGCCGTGGCTGGCTCCTGACCGAGAGGCTGCCCCCACCGCGTGAGAACGGTCGCGTCGTGCCGCTCGCGATGGTGCGTTACTACCTCGATCTGATGGGCCGGCTGGGCTGCCCCGAGGCGGGCACGCAGGTGGAGCTCTTCACCGAGCCGGAGGCGGTGCGCGAGTGTGACGCGCTGTTCGAGCGTCACGGGATCGATCCCGCTCGCCGGCTGGTCTGCATGGCTCCCGGGGCCGGCTTCGGGCCGTCCAAGATCTGGCCCCTGCGCTATGCGGCGGAGGTGGCGCGCAAGCTGCTCGACCAGGGGCTCCAGGTGGCGCTCGTGCACGCGCCGGGAGAGGAGGCGCTGGCGGCCGAGATCCTGGAGCGGACGGGGTCGGGCCTGGTCTCGCTCGGCGGCGCCGGCATGCAGCTGAGCTTGCTCAATGCCATTCTGGCGCGCGCGAGTCTGCTGATCTGCAACGACGCAGGCGCCCGTCACATTGCGGCGGCGTTCGAGCTGCCCGCGTTGGTCCTGATGGGCCCCACCAGCATCCGCTACACCAACATGAACCTGAAGCTCACGCGGATCCTGCGCGAGCCGGTCGAGTGTTCCCCCTGCCACCTCAAGGTGTGCCCGATCGATCACCGCTGCATGACGCGCATCACGCCCTCGCGCGTGCTCGAGGAGGCTCGGGCCGCGCTCTACGACGAGAGCTGGCGGGGCGACCTGGATCTGGAGCTACGCGTATGAGCGGCAGCGTCGACCTCTCGAGGCAGCTTCCCCTGCGCGCGCGTATTGAATACCATCGCAGCCGCTACACTTTCTTCCGCAAGCACCGCGGTCCCGTCTCCTACTGGGCGCTGATGGCCGTGGCATGGATCAAGGCCGCGCTGGGGAGCCTGCTGGGCGGGCGTCGTGCCGCTGAGTACCGCAAAATTCTGGCCTGGCATGGGAGGGGTTGCCCCGCGAGCGCGGGACTGCCCCCGCTGGTGGAGAGTACTGGGAGTCTCCGCGAGAGGAGCCATTGGATGGGGGTCTGGAGGCGAGCGCGGTGACCGATGCTGCGCGCTTCGTAGCGCTCGTAAAGCAGTTCCGCGCGCGACGCATGCTGGTGCTGGGGGACGTGATTCTCGACCGCTACGTATGGGGCAGTGTCGAGCGCATCTCGCCGGAGGCGCCCGTGCCTGTGGTGCGCGTGGACCGTGAGTCGAGCATGCTCGGGGGCGCCGGCAATGTGGCCCGCAACCTGGCTGCTCTGGGTGCGCAGACCGAGATCGTGGGCGCGGTGGGTGAGGACGACGCCGCGCGGGAGCTGCTGCCGCTCTTTGCGAGCTGGAAGATCGGCGTCTCGGGACTGGTAACCGACGCGGAGCGGCCGACCACGCTCAAGACCCGCGTGATCGCGCGTGCGCAACAGGTGGTGCGCTATGACCGTGAGCGAGACGAGCCCATCGCCGCCTCTACGGCGGACGCGCTGCTGGGGGCTTTGCGCACGCAGGCCCCGCGAGCCGAGGGTGTGGTGATCCAGGACTACGGCAAGGGTCTGCTCACGCCCGACGTGATCCGGGAGGCGATGGCGATCTTCGCCGAGCACCGCCTGCGCGTCTTCGTCGATCCCAAGCAGGGCGACTGGGTGGGGTATCGGGGCGCGGAGCTGGTGAAGCCCAACCTGCGTGAGGCCGAGCAGATCACGGGCATCCATGTACGCGACGAAGGAGATCTCGAACCCCTGGGCGAGGCGCTTTTGGGACTCACCGATGCCCACAGCATTGTGATCACGCGCGGGGAGCGGGGTATGTCGCTCTACTCGAAGGCGCATGGTCTGCAGCAGGTGCCGACGGTGGCGCGCGCGGTCGCCGACGTGGCCGGAGCGGGCGATACCGTCGTGGCCACCCTGGCGCTGGCGCGCCTCTCGGGGGCGTCCTGGATCGAGTCGGCGGAGCTGGCAAACGCCGCGGCCGGCTTCGTGGTCGGCGTTCCGGGAACCGCCACGATTACACCCGATCAGCTGCTGACGACCCTGGCTGTGAGCCCGTGAGCGCTACGGAAGGCAGCCTGCGTTCGATGACCGGCTACGGCCGCGGTCAGGCGGCCCTGGGAGCGGGCAGCCTGAGCGCCGAGCTGCGTGCGACGAATTCGCGCTTTCTGGATATCCGCGTGCGGCTTCCGCGCGACTTCAATGCGCTCGAGGCGCAGGTGCGCGCGACGGCTGGGCGCTACTTTGGGCGCGGCCAGGTGGACATCTCGGTTCGACAGCGGGGGCCCGCGGCCAACCGGCCGGAGGTCGTGGTGGACCTGGAAGCCGCCGGAAAGTACGTGAGCGCTGCCGCGCAGCTGCGGGAGCGCTTTGGGCTCGAGGGGGCGCTCACGGTGTCGAGCCTGCTTGAGCTGCCGGGCGTGGCCCAGACACAGGAGCCGACGCTCGAAGAGGGTGCGCTGGAGGCGGTGCTGGAGGCGGTGGAGCAAGCCTGCCGACAAGCCGCCGCCATGCGCGAGCGCGAGGGCGCCGCGCTCGAGGCGGAGCTGCGCCAGCGGCTGGAAGGCATCGGCGCTGCGGTCACGCAGATCGAGGCTCGCGCCGAAGAGGTCAAGAGGGGCGTGCGCGAGCGGCTCGAGAAACGTCTCGCGACGCTGGCGCCTGAGATCGAGATCGACCCAGGCCGGATCGCGCAGGAGGTCGTGTTGTACGTGGACCGCATGGACATCACCGAAGAGACGGTGCGTCTGCGCAGCCACCTGGCGCAGTTCAATGAGACGCTGGGGCTGAGGGGGCCCGTCGGGCGTAAGCTCGAGTTCTTGATCCAGGAGATCGGACGTGAGGTGAACACAGCTGGCTCCAAGGCAGCGGACGCCCCCATCGGCCGTCATGTTGTAGAGCTCAAGACGGAGCTGGAGAAGCTTCGCGAGCAGGTCTTGAACCTCGAGTGAAGCTGATCAACGTCGGATACGGCAATGTGGTGGTGGCCCAGCGGGTGGTGGCGGTGATCGGCCCGAACGCGGCCCCCATCCGTCGCCTGCGCGATGAAGCCAGAGAGCGCGGGAAGCTCGTGGACGCCACACAGGGACGCAAGACCCGCTCGATCATCGTGACCGACTCGGATCACGTCGTGCTCTCGGCCGTTCAGGCCGAGACCATCCGGCAGCGGCTCGACGAGTCCATCGAGGAGGGTGCGAGCGGATGAGCGAGGGAGTTCCGCTCAAGCCCGTGCGCCAGGGGATCCCCTTCGTGATTTCCGGGCCATCGGGGGCCGGCAAGACGTCGATTCTCAGGCGCGTGCTCGAGTGCGATCCCGGCGTGCGCTTCTCGGTTTCGCACACCACGCGCGCACCCCGTTCCGGCGAGATCGAGGGCCAGGATTACTTCTTCGTGGATGAGGAGCGTTTCCGCCAGCTCGTCGACCAGGACGCATTTCTCGAGTGGGCCGACTATCAGGACAATCTCTACGGCACCAGCCGGGAGGCCGTGGCTGGGCCCACGCGTGAAGGCTTCGATCTGATTCTGGAGGTCGAGGTGCAGGGGGCGCGGCAGCTGCGCGAGCGCGGCCGGGGGGCGGTCTTCGTGTTTCTGATCCCGCCCTCGATGGATGTCCTGGAGCAGCGTCTCCGCAGCCGTGGGTCCGATGACGAGGACGTGGTCCGGAAGCGGCTGGAGCGCGCCCGCGAGGAACTGCGAGAGATCCACGGGTACCGCTACGTGGTGGTCAACGCGGACATGGAGCAAGCCGTCAGGGACTTCCTGCACATCATCGCGGCTTGCCGGCTGGAGCGGGAGAAGGTGCTTCCGCTCTGGAGCGACATGGATTTCGGGTGAGCCGGAAGCAGCGTATCCTGTTCCTGAATGGCGCGAATCAGCGAGATCGAAGAGCGAGTCCAGCAGAACTTCCCGGGCGTTGACACGAGCCTCCTGCAGAGGTGCTACGTCTACTCGGCGAAGGTTCACCAGGGCCAGATGCGCCTGTCGGGCGAGCCCTACCTGACCCACCCGCTCGCGGTCGCGGAGATCCTGGCGGAGATGCGCCTGGATCCGATCACGGTTGCCGCCGGACTGCTGCACGACACCGTCGAGGACACGCTGGCCTCCGAGGAGGAGCTGCGCGATCAGTTTGGAGAGGAGATCGGGGACCTCGTCGCAGGTCTCACTAAGATCAGCAAGATCGAGTTCTCGAGCCGTGCGGAGCACCAGGCGGAGAACTTCCGGAAGATGCTGCTCGCGATGTCGAAAGACATCCGCGTGATCCTGATCAAGCTCGCGGATCGGCTGCACAACATGCGCACGCTCAAGTACATGGATGAGGACTCCCGGCGTCGCATCTCGCAGGAGACCCTCGAGATCTACGCGCCGCTCGCGCACCGGCTCGGCATCTACTGGATGAAGGTCGAGCTGGAAGAGCGTGCGTTCCGCGAGCTCTATCCCGAGGTCCACGCAGAGATCGACCGGCGCATCCAGGGCTCCCGGCGCGAGCGCGAGCGCTACGTGGACGGCGTCAAAAGTCGTCTCACCACGTTGCTCGAGGAGAACAACCTCCAGGCGGATGTCACGGGTCGGCTGAAGGAGATCTATAGCCTGTACAAGAAGATGACGGAGCAGGATCTCGAGTTCAGCGAAATCTATGATCTGATCGCCTTCCGCATTATCGTCGATGGCAGCGCTGCCACCTGCTACGAGACGCTCGGTCTCGTGCACAGCCTTTGGAAGCCGGTGCCCGGCCGCTTCAAGGATTACATCGCCATGACCAAGCCCAACGGCTACCGGTCGCTGCAAACCACGCTGATCGGACCCTTCGGGGAACGCATGGAGATTCAGATCCGCACCCAGGAGATGCATCGCGTCTCGGAGATGGGAATCGCCGCGCACTGGAAGTACAAGGAGGGGACCCAGATCAACTCCTCGGACCAGCGCCAGTTCGCCTGGTTGCGGCAGTTGCTCGAGTGGCAGCAGCACCTCAACGATCCGAACGAGTTCCTGGAGACGGTGCGCGTCGATCTCTTCGCGGATGAGGTTTACGTCTTCACGCCCCAGGGCGACGTGATCGCGCTGCCCACGGGAGCGACGGCCATCGATTTTGCCTACGCCGTTCACACCGAGGTCGGGAATCGCTGCGCGGGCGCCAGGGTGAATGGTCAGCTCGTGCCGCTGCGCAACCGCCTCTCGAACGGGGATACGGTGGAGATCATTCAGTCGCCCCACCAGCACCCGCGGCAGGAGTGGCTGGACCATGTCGTCACCGGACGCGCGCGCAGCGGGATCCGCCACTTCCTCAGGGCCGTCGAGGTCGAGCATTCGCGCAAGCTCGGGGGTGAGATCCTGACCCGCGACCTGCAGCGCCGCGGCTACAACCTCAACAAGCTCGTCAAGTCGGGGGAGCTGACGAAGGTCGCCAAGGATCTCTCCTACAAGGGACTCGACGCGATGCTGCAGGCTATTGCCTACGGCAAGTTGCACTCGCGTCAGGTGATACGGAAGCTCGGCGGGGAAGAGGAGGCGCGCCCGCCCACCCTGCTGCAGAAGGTCTTCCACCCGCGCGGCAAGCCGCCCAGCGTCAAGGTCGATGGCATGGACCAGGTGTTGGTTCGCTTCGGCCGCTGCTGCTCACCGCTGCCGGGCGACCCGGTGGAGGGCTTCATCACGCGCGGGCGCGGCGTGACCGTACACACGCGCGACTGTCGCAAGATCTTCCACCTCGATCCGGAGCGTCGCGTATCCGTGACCTGGGGGGGGGTTCCGGGAGAGGTGCGCAACGTACGCGTTCGGGTCATCTCGGAAGATCGACCGGGGCTGCTGGCGGAGGTTTCTAACCGCATCAGCGCCGAGGGCATCAACATTGGCGGTGGTCGCATCACCACCAGCGGCGAGAACCGAGCCGTCCAGACCTTCGATCTGGCGGTGAAGGATCGCAAGCATCTCGACACCGTGATCAAGCAGCTCTCCAAGATACGCGGCGTACTCTCGGTCGAGCGGATCCGCGCTTGAAAATCCTCCACGTTAGCGCGGACCATAAGTGGACGGGGCCCGCGGAGCCCATGCTCAACGCGGTGCTCGGGCTGCGCGCGCGAGGTGAGAGCGTAGATCTCGTCTGCCCGGAGCCGCCGCCCGAGTCCGGACCGGGCCTGCTCGGGTACGCGCGCGAGCGCGGCGTGGAGCCGGTTGCACTGCTGCGGCGCGAGCGTGGGCTGCGCCCGCTGCGCGATCGGGCCGAGGTGCTGCGTCTGCGCGAGCTCATCAGGGATGGCGGCTACGACGTGGTGCACACGCACCATACGCGGGATCACCTGCTCTGCCGTTGGGCATTGCGCGGCGCTGCCGCGCGGCTCGTGGTGAGCTGGCATCGGGGCGATCCGATTCCGACGACGCCCTGGAGTCGGCTGCGCCTGGGACCGCGCGGGACCACGGGCCTGGTCGTGCTCTCGCCCGGCTTGGGTGAGCACGCCTGCCGGGCGCTGGGTTGGCCGGAGCGACGCGTGGCAGTCGTGCCCGGAGTCGTCGATACCGAGCGCTTCAGGCCGCGGGCCCCGAGCGAGCGCTTGCGGGAGGAATTCGGGATCACGTCCGCGCAGCGCGTGATCGGCGTGGTCGCGCGCCTGCAGCCGCACCGTCGCATGGATCTCTTGCTGGCCGCCTTCGCCCGTGCTCTTGGCCGCGCTCCCGGGCTGCGACTGGTCGTGGTCGGCCGTGGGACCCGGGCGCGCGAGGTGCTGCACGAGCCGCTGGTCCGGCTCGGGCTCGAGAAGGTGGCGGTCGCCGCGGGCTACCGGGCGCAGGACTACGTCGACGTGCTCTCGACCTTCGACGCGCTTACCTTCCTCGTGCCCGGCTCGGACGGCTCCTGCCGCGCGCTGCTCGAGGCCATGTCCATGGGCATTCCGGCCATCACGAGCCAGCGGGGCTTGCTGCCCGAGATCGTACGCGATCGCGAGACGGGGCGCGTGCTCCCCGAAGACGAGACCGCCCTCGCAGGCGCCTTCGAGGAGCTCTGGAGCGAGCCCGCACGTTGGCGTTCCTACGGCGAGGCCGCGCGCGCTTACGTGGCCCGCCACCATACCTTCGAGCACGCCGCCGAACGCCTTGAGCGTTTCTACACGGAACTACTTTCGAGCTGACCAAGGCGTGCACGAAGTTGCGCGCCGTGCCGGCCGGCAGGCTTTGCCCGAGCATGACCGGTTGTCGGTACCGGCGAAGAAAGCATCCTAGCCCCGCAGCGTCCGTCTCGTGACGATGGCCGTCGTGATCCAGAGCAGGTGCGCGGCGTTCTCGAGCATCTCCTCCAGCGCGACGTGGATGGCCTGTTCGTGGGGGAGGATGCGCAGCCCGCGCCGATCCATGAGCTGCGATAGGAAGTAGACGAGGAGCGCCGAGTAGAGCCAGCGGCGCGTGCTCTCGCGCCCGATCGGCTCAAGTAGACGCTCGCGCCAGCGCCACGTCCAGATCATGATCGCGGCGAGTGCGAGGTAGGTGGCTCTGTGTGAGCCGTAGAAGTGGATCTCGCGCATCAGGAACGTGGCGGAGAGCGCGGCCAACACGAGCTGGAGGGGATCGCGCGTGCGGTAGGCGGTCCAGGTGAAGAGCCCGAGCGCGATCGAAGTGAGCACCAGGGCCAACGCCTCGTGCAGCGGCTTTCGCTGCACCCACTCCCAGCCCTGGTCTCGCGCGAGGTACACGAACAGGAGCACGAGTGGAGCGATCAGGGCGGGCCACAGGTCCGAGGTGCACGGAACCAACGCGTCCCGGTATCGCGGCCAGCCGCTCGGCGTGAGCTCGCCTGGGCTTTGAATCTCGGTCACGAGCCCGGAGGGTACCCGATCGCGCTCGTGCCCGGGCTCAGGGTCCGACCAGGCGATAGACCACGGCGCGGCTCATGCGCTGGTACAACGCGGGCTCGCTCACGAGGTAGAGGCCAGCCCCGGGGCCGAGCGCCACACCCTCGTAGTGCGCGGCGCCCCCACGGAAGACGCCCGGCAGGCGCAGGCGCCCGACGACCGTACCGTCGAGCGCCACGTCGAGCAGCACCGAGCTGCGTTCGCTCACGATCAGGAGCCGGCCGGTGCGCGGGTCGTACGCGCAGCCCGAGAGATCCTCGGCGCTGCCTTCGAGGGCCGCCTCGGCGTCGAACGGCTCGTCGATCGCGAGCGGGACGGTCGCAACGTCGAGTGCTGTCCCGGGCCTCGAGCGCTGCAGCCGAAAGATGCGCCGCGGCGAGCTCTCCTGGAGCGCGAACAGGATTCCCCCGCCCGCGTTCCCGTCTGGATCGAAGCAGAGCCCTTCGAGGCCACGGTTCCCCCTGGACGGAGGCGGCAGAACGAGCTCGACCACATCGTCGCGTGAGGGATCCACCTCAAGCTCGTACGCGTCGGGCGCCTCCGGAAGGTGCACGAGGACCACGCGGTTCAGCTCGTGCGCGAGCGCGATCCGCGATCCCCCCAGCCACGCGACCGCCTCGAAGTCGTTGCTCGGTCCGCCCCGGAGCTGGAGCACGCGCGTGCGGGTCCGTAGGTCGGGCGCGTACTCGTACAGGCGCGCGCCCCCGTTCTGGATCAGTAGGAAGCGCCGAAGCTCGGGGGCGTATGTGATCCCCGAGAGGTCGGGGCCCACGTCCGCGAGCGGGAACGCTCGGCCGTCGCGACGGTAGCCGTCGAGTGGCGAGGCGTGTTCGTTGGACGGCGAGATGAGGCCGCAGCCCGCCAACGCGAGCACGACCGCGATCGCTGTCCCCCACGCCCCTGCCCCCATGCGTACACAGGATAGCCGTGGTGGCTGGACAAAGCGTCCTACGCCAGTCCTGGTCAGGCTCAGGCGGCTCCGGGAAGATCGGTTAGCTGCAGCTCGACCAGCTCGCGGTAGAGGCCGCCACGTGCGATCAGCTCTTCATGGGTGCCGACCATACTGATGCGGCCGTCCTCGAGCACGGCAATGCGGTCGGCGCCCTTCACCGTCGAGAGTCGGTGAGCGATTACCAACACGGTGCGCCCCTTCATCAGGTTCCAGATGGCCTCCTGGACCTGCGCCTCGGCCTTGGCGTCCAGCGCTGAGGTGGCCTCGTCGAAGATCAGGATCTGCGGGTCCCGCAGGATGGCGCGGGCGATGGTGATGCGCTGGCGCTGGCCCCCCGAGAGCATTGCGCCCAGATCCCCGGCGCGGGTGTCGTAGCCGTCGGGCAGCGTTTCGATGAAGTCGTGGATGTTCGCTGCGCGCGTGGCCCTCGTGATCTCTTCGAAGCTCGCGTGGGGATGGCCGTAACGGATGTTCTCGAGTAGCGTGGTGTCGAAGAGGAAGGGCTCCTGGGTCACCACGGCGATCAGCTTGCGCAGCGAGTCACGCTGGATGCGCCCGAGCTCGACCCCATCGATCTCGATCGTGCCTGAGTCGGGCCGGCGGAAGCGCAGCAGGAGATCGGTAAGGGTGGTCTTGCCCGCACCTGTGCGGCCGACCAGAGCGATGACCTCGCCCGCGCCGATCTCGAGGTTCACGCCGTTGAGCACGCGCTCGCGCGCATAGCTGAAGACCAGGTCGCGATAGCGGATTCCCTGCGTCACTCGGTCCAGAGCTACGGCGTCGGGGGCGTCGCTGGGCTCGCCCTCGGCATCTAGGATCTCGAAGAGCCGATCCGCTGCGGGAAGGGAGTCCTGCAGCGAGTTATAGAGCTGCGTCAGCGACTTTATCGGGCGCAGCAGCCGCGCGATGATGAAGAGATAGGCGACCAGGGTTCCCAGCGTGAGACCCCAGATGCCCTGGATGATCCCGTAGACCCCGACCCAGAACACGGCGATGAACACGGCCTGAGTCAGGAACTCCACCAATGTCCGGGAGTAGACCCGGTTGCGGATGACCCGCATGGCCTTGCGGAAGTAACGGTTGATCTCAGCCTGAAACGCCGCGCGCTCGCGCGCTTCGGCGTGGAACGCCTTGATCACCTTGATGCCGGAGAGCATCTGGATCAGCCGCTGCATCACCTCGGAGACCTGCTCCTGGCGCGCGAGGCTCGACTCGCGAATGCGGCGGCCAAAGGTCTGGAACACGATCGCGATCGGGGGCGCGATCACGAGGGCCACCAGGGTAAGCTGCCAGGACAGGTAGAAAGCCACGCCCAGCGATGTGAACACGATCGCGATGGCCTGGACCCCGCTGCCGAAGATGAGCGCCTGGGCGCGGTTGGCCAGCGCCACATCGCTGGTCATGCGCGAGACGAAGTCTCCGCGCGGCCCCTGCTGGTGATGGCTCAGGGGCAGCTCTAGCAACTTGCCCCCGAGGTGGGACTGCATGTCCACGAAGAGACGGTTCGTCACCCACTCCCCACTGAAATCCCGTACGAAGCGAGCCAGCGGCATACCGATCACGATGAAGATCGACCAGATCGCAATCTCGAGCACGCTCGCCTTGACGCGCTCCTTGAGCGCGACGCGCTCCTCCTCCAGCTTTGAGGCATCGACCGTGCCCACTGCCGAGGACTCCAGCACGTCGCCCAGCGAGTCCGCCTTGAAGCTCGCCAGCAGCACGTCGTCCGCGAGCGGTTTGAGCAGGTAGGCACGCCCCGTTTCGCCTGCCGCGTAGACCAACGAGGCGAGAATCGCCACGCCGAGCAGCCACAGATGAGGGCGTGCGTAGCTGAGAAGCCTTACAAGCTTGGAGATCGCGCCTTTATCGGAGGAGGCCACGGGGCGTCAGGCGGCCTTGGTCACCTTCCCGGAGCGGAGGCAGCGGGTACACACAGAGATGCGGCGCACCGCGCCGTCGATGTTCGCGCGGACCCGCTGGAGATTCGGGATGAACCTTCGCTTGGTCTTGTTATTGGCGTGACTGACGTTGTTGCCAGTTCGCGGCCGCTTCCCGCAGAGTTCGCACACCTGGGCCATGGGATCTTCCTTCCGGAGCGGGTTCGGGTCAGTCGGGCTAGGTATCAAATGGGGCAGGGCCCCTCAAGCGACCCGACCGTCGAGGAGCTTACAGGACCCTGCGGCGAGCCCCCAGCCGCTCCGCCAGGCGCAGCGCCACACGCCGGGCTGCCAGCAGCTCGCCCTCGAAGCCCAGCCCGGGCGCCAGCTCCGGGCCCACCGTGACCACCGGGGGCCGCTGCCGGACGCTGGCTGGGATGAAGGGATCCGGGAAACGCAGGCCGCTGGCATCCAGGTCCCAGTCAGGCGTCGGGCCCGGATCCACGGGCACGATCCCGGGGGCCGAGAAGGGTGCCAGCTGGCCCAGGGGGTGGTGACCGGGAAGGTCGCGGGTCCCCGGGCCGAAGAACACCAGCCACTCGATCTTCTTGTCCTCGGGATCGGGGCGGCGTACGAACCAGTGAAGCTCCTGCGGGGAGCGGCCATCCGCGCGGATCACGCGCTCGGCCATCCCCTGGGGTAGGGTCCGGCGCTCCGCCCGGAAGATCCGGCTGCTTGTCTGCTGGGGTTGCGAGGAGCGCTTGAGCCAGGCGGGCGCCGGCCCCGACTTCATCAGGAAGCGCCGCAGCGGCTCGCGGGGAACCGCGATCACCAGTGCGCGCCCGAAGAGTCGCCCTCGTGGCAGCTCCAGTCCCACGTCCGTGCGATCCAGCACCAGGCTGAAGCTGCCCAGCGGACGGATCTCTCCGTGGAGCTCGGCCAGCCGTCTTCGAAAGAGCTCCAGGAAGGGGGTGTCAGCATGCGGCATGCTGAAGGCGCCCTCGCGTGTCATGTGTAGCAGCAGCGCCGGCGCGGGCACGCGGGCCGTGGACTCGAGCGCCGAGAGCGCTGCCAGCTGGGCGTGGATGAACCCGTCCAGGCCCTTGGGAGCCGGGGGAAGTCCCGGCTCCGCGGACATGTGAACCGTATCCTCATCCGCGAGGAGCCGGCCGATGCCGCGCCCTCGGGGGCGGGTCGCGTCCTCCCAGAGATCCGCCTGGGTCCGGGCGGCCTGCGCGTCCACGGCTGCGAGCCAGGCTTTGAGGGCTTTCGCATTGCCGAGCCCGTGTGCCTCGATTTCGCGCGCCAGGGCGTCCTGTCCTCGGACCACATCGATGCGCGCTGCGGGCAGGATGACCTGCAGCGCTACATCGCTGCGCTGGATCTCGCGCTGCTCGATCAGGGGTAGGGCCAGCTCGCGCAGCACCCGCATCACCGGGCCCCCCGACGCGAGGCCCGAGAGCATGAAGGGGTCGCGCAGCAGAGTGGGACGCTTGGCGTGCACCTCCTCCTCCAGCAGAACCACACGCAGCCCCGCTCGCGCCAGGTAGTTGGCGGCCACGAGCCCGCCCAGCGTGCTGCCCAGCACCAGAACGTCCGAGCGGATCGTGGTCACGTAGCTGCCCCCTGCGGGCGGATGATCTTCACTCGGGCCCGACGTTGTCAAACTCCCTTCTGCTTCGCACTCTCTTCGCCGATGTCCGCCGCCCAAACTTTGGTCAGCATCGTCATCCCCACGCTGAACGAGCAGATGCAGCTCGAGCGCGTCCTGACCTGTACCCGGGAGGACGGCGTGGAGCGGATCGTCGTCGATGGGGGCTCCAGTGATGGGACCGCCGAGACGGCGCACAGTCTGCAAGCGGAGCGCGTGCTGCTTTCGAGTCCGGGCCGCGCGCTGCAGATGGACGTGGGCTACCGGGCAGCGTCGGGCGACGTGCTGATGTTCCTGCATGCCGACTCCTGGCTGGAGCCGGGCTGGCTGGCCTGCCTGCGCACGGCGCTGCAGGATCCGCGCGTGGCGGGCGGCGCCTTCGCGCTGCGCTTCGCTTCTCGGCGCTGGGTCTATCGCTTCCTCGAGCTCGGGGCCTGGCTGCGTGCGCGCCTGGGGGGGCTGCCGTACGGCGACCAGGCCCTGTTCGTCCGACGGGCGCTGCTCGACGCACAGGGCGGGATTCCGCTGGTTCCGATCTTCGAGGACCTGGATCTGGCGCGCCTGATCCGGCGCAACGGCCGCATGGCGTTGCTCTCCGCCCGCGTACGCACCTCGCCCCGTCGCTACGAGGCACGCGGTGCGCTGCGGACCTGGCTGCGGAACACGGTTGCGCTCGCCGCCTACGGGCTGGGCCTCGACCGCGAGCGCGTGGCGCGCTGGTACCGGCGCGGACCCGGGCGATGAGCGCGAAGCTGATCACGCTGACCACGGACTTCGGCCTGCGGGATGGCTACGTAGCCGCCATGAAAGGGGCGATCCTGTCCTGCTCTCCCGAGCTCGTGCTCATCGATGTGACACACGAGATTCCCCCGGGGGAGATCGCGGCGGCGGCCTATGTGCTGCGCCAGGCGACGGCCTTCTTTCCTGCGGGGACGCTGCACCTGGTGGTGGTGGATCCAGGCGTCGGCTCCGAGCGGCGCGGCGTCGCCTGTCAGTGCGGGCCACAGCTCTATGTCGCGCCCGATAACGGTGTGCTCAGCGCGGTGCTCGAGTCCGAGGCTTCCCTGCGCGCGCACGTGATCTCGCGTCCCGCGCTCTGGCGCAAGGGTCCGAGCCCTGTCTTCCACGGCCGCGATATCTTCGGACCCGTCGCCGCGCATCTGGCGAGTGGTGGCGCACTCGAGGATGTGGGAGAGGCCATCGATCCCGCGACCCTGATCCGGACGCCGTGGCCCGAGCCGCACGCGCAGGGCGATACCTGGACGGGCGCGGTGATCTACGTCGATCACTTCGGGAACCTCGTGACGAACCTGGCGCTGGAGCCGGGTTTGCTGCTACTGGGTAGCGTCGAGATTGCGGGTCGCGCGGTCGCACTGGCGCGAACGTACAGCGACGTTGCCAACGGCGAGCTGATTGCGCTGCGAGGCTCGTCGGGTTTGCTCGAGATCGCGTGCAACGGCGGCAACGCCGCGGAGATGCTGGGGGCCGAGCCGGGCCATGTGATAACGTTTCGCGCTCAACGTCGGAGCTAGCTTGTCCCCGAAAGCCCGTGTTATCGCATACATCCGGCGGGTTCGCGGCCGCTACGTTCTGGGCGCGATCCTGACGATCCTGTACGCCATCTGCTTCCAGTTGGTGCCGCTCTCGGTGCGTGAGGTGGTGGCGCGCATCGAGAACGGCCTGCCTCTCGAGGCGGTCACCGAAGCCGTGCTCTGGCTGGTCGCGGTGGGGATCGCGTTTGCAGTTCTGCGCTTCGCCTCACGCAACGTGCTCTTCCGGGCCGCACGTCGCATCGAGTTCCACCTGCGCAACGATCTCTTCGCGCATCTGCAGCGCCTGCCCCAGTCCTACTTCGCGGGTCAGCGCACGGGCGACCTCATGTCGCGCGCGGTCAACGACATCAACAACGTCCGCCTGCTGCTCGGCATGGCCCTGCTCAACATCATCCAGACCCCGATCCTGTATCTGGGCGCGATCGGGGTGATGTTGGCCGTCGACTGGCGCCTGGCGCTGTGGGTGATCGTGCCATACCCGCTCTTCGTCGGGGTCGCGCGGCTCTTCAGCCGGCGCATGCACGCGGCGAACCTGGACTTGCAGGAGCAGCTCGGTCGGCTCTCGGCCGAGGTGCAGGAGAACGTCTCGGGCGTGCTGGTCGTGCGCTCCTATGCGATGGAGGATCGCGCCCGCGACCGTTTCCAGGTCGAGAACGAGAGCCTGTACCGCAAGGGCGTGCGCCTGGCCCAGATCTTCGCCTGGATGATGAGCACGGTCTCGATTTTGCCGACGCTGAGTCAGCTGCTGGTGCTGGTCGTCGGCGCGTCCCGGGTTCTACAAGGGTCACTGACGCAGGCGGACCTCTGGCTCTTCTTCATGTACACGTTCCAGCTCGCCTTTCCCACTTTCATCATGGGCTGGGTGCTCAACGTGACCCAGCGCGCGCTCGCGGGGCTGGAGCGCCTGAGCGAGATCCTCGACACGGTGCCATCGATCCGCGACCGCGAAGACCGCGTGGAGCTGGAGCGGATCCAGGGAGGTGTCGAGATCCGGAGCCTCGCTTTCAGCTATCCAGGCCGCGAGACGCACCCCGCTCTCCGAGGCGTGTCGTTCCGGGTCGAGCCGGGACAGACGGTGGGCATCGTCGGGGCCGTGGGCTCGGGCAAGAGCACGCTGCTGGACTCGGTGCCCCGGCTGCTCGAGGTGCCGGATGACACCGTCTTCGTCGATGGTGTCGACGTCAACCGACTACCGTTGCAATTGCTGCGCTCAAGCATCGCCATGGTACCCCAGGACAGCTTTCTCTTCTCCACCACGATCGCAGAGAATATCCGCTTCGGCGCGCCGGAGGCGGACCTGGACGAGGTGCGCGAGGCCGCGCGCCGAGCCCACATCCTCGAGGAGATCGAGGATCTGCCCCAGGGCTTCGACACGCCGGTGGGAGAGCGCGGCATCACGCTCTCGGGTGGCCAGCGGCAGCGTATCGCGTTGGCGCGCGCGCTGATCCTCGATCCTGCCATTCTGCTGCTTGACGACGCGCTCTCAAGCGTGGATACCGCGACCGAGGAGGGGATCCTGAAGGAGCTGCGGGCCACGCAGGTAGGGCGCACCTGCTTCATCGTCGCACATCGGCTCTCGTCCCTGCGCGACGCCTCGTTCCTGGTGGTGCTGGAAGAGGGCAAGGTGGCCGAGCTGGGCTCGCACGAGGAGCTGCTGCGCGCGCAGGGCGTCTACGCGCGGCTTCACCGTCAGCAGCAGCTCGAGACCGAGCTCGAGGGGGAGCTGTAGTGTTCTGTTCGCGAACTTCAGGATCAGGACACTAAGATGGACCCGGGCTTTCACGAGGAGGAGGCGCTCGGCAAGGTCTACGACTCCGTACTCGTGCGACGGCTCTGGCCCTACCTGGCTCCGCACGCGGGGCTGATCACGCTCTCGCTGCTGCTGATCCCGCTACGGATCCTGTTCGAGATCATCCCCGCGCCGCTGATCGGGGCCGGTCTCAACCACCTCATGGGCAGCGAGACGCAGTCCGAGTCGATGCAACGGCTGGCCTTCCTGGCGGATCCTCCCGCGGGCTTCTCGCTCATCCCGTGGCTCGCGCTCGTGCTCTTTGTCGTGATGGTCCTGGGAGCGGTGATCGAGGTCGTGCGCACGCTGACCATGACCATCATGGGACTGCGTGCCCTGCGGCACCTGCGCCGCGACCTCTTCGACCACGTCCAGCGGCTCCCGCTGGGCTTCTTCGACCGCTATCCCGTGGGTCGGCTCGTGACTCGCCTCGGGAACGACATCGAAGCTGTGGGCGAGATGTTCTCGGCCGGGCTGATCGCGATGGTGGCCGACCTCTTCCTGATGGCGACCTTCGCAGGCCTGCTGCTCTGGCTCAACTGGCGCCTGGGCCTGGTGGCCATGGCCGTGGTGCCGGTGCTGGCGGTCGCGGCGGTCATCTTTCGCTGGAAAGTGCGCGAGGCCTACCGCGTGGTGCGCGTCAAGATCGCGCGCATCAACGCGCACCTGCAGGAGACGATCTCGGGCATGAAGATCGTCCAGCTGTTCGCCCGCGAGCGGCGCAACCTTGACGACTTCTCCCGGGTTAACAAGGAGCACCGCACCGCCTGGTTCACGTCCATCCGCTACGACTCGCTGCTCTCCGCCAGTATCGAGCTGGCCGTGACCCTGACGATCGGGCTCATCCTCTGGTCCGGAGCGAGGTGGATGCAGGCGGGGATCGTGGACTGGGCTGTGTTCTTCGTCTTCATCGACTACATGCGGCGCTTCTTCCGGCCGCTTCAGGATCTGTCGGCCAAGTACTCCGTGATGCAGTCCTCCATGGCCAGCCTCGAGCGCATCTTCCAGCTGGTGGATGTGAAGTCCGAGCCCCCCGAGCCTGCTACGGGCACTCCCCTCGAGCTACGGGGCGAGGTGGTCTTCGATGACGTCACCTTTGCCTACGGAGGCGAGCCGGTCCTGCGCAATGTCTCCTTTCGGCTGGCGCCGGGCGAGCGTGTAGCCTTCGTGGGTCATACCGGCGCGGGCAAGACCACGCTGCTCAAGCTGCTGGAACGCCTGTACGAGCCGGACTCGGGCTCGATCCGGATCGACGGCATCGACATCAGAGAGATCCCACGCTCCGAGCTGCGGACGCATCTGGCGTTCGTGCCGCAGGACGTCTTCCTGTTCACCGGCGACGTCGCCTACAACATCGGCCTGGGACGTCTCGGCCTCTCGGACGAGCGCATTCGCGAGGCGGCGCGCTCGGCCCACGTGGATTCCATCGTGCGCCGCCTGCCCGACGGCTACGGCCAGTGGGTGCATGAACGCGGCGTGAACTTCTCGCTCGGGGAGCGTCAGCTGCTCGCCTTTGCGCGCGCCCTGGCCCAGAAGGCGCAGATCCTGCTGCTGGACGAGGCCACCTCCAGCGTGGACACGGAGACCGAGGCGCTGATCCAGGACGCGCTCCACCACCTGCTCGAGGGCAAGACCTCGATCGTGGTCGCGCACCGTCTGTCTACGATCCAGGACGTGGACCGCATCTACGTGCTCCACCATGGTCGGATCCGGGAGTCGGGCACGCACGAGGAGCTGATTGCCGCGCGCGGCCTGTACTGGCGCCTGTACCAGCTCCAATACGCGTCCCAGGAACGCATTACTAACGCGGTAGCGGCGAGCTGAGCTCGCCTGCGCGCGCGGCGCCGGACTTCGTCGGCGCCTGGGGCGCGTGTGGGCCCCCGTTCTGGGCTGCGGGCTCTACGCCAATGCAAGGCCCGAAGGGCCGCGCAGCGAGGCGCAGCCGAGCGTAGGGCGCGCAGGCCGGCTCTGCCGGCCGATAACGCGCTAGTCAGGCGCTAGTCAGGCGCTAGTAAGCTCTTTACAGGCGGGGTGTATTTGCTACCCCTCGAACTGGTCGTGGCGTTGGTTCTGCGAGGCTGGCGTCGATTGACTCCCCCCTTAGGTTCTGACCGGATCGGACCGGGGCGTTGGATTAGGCGAGGCCGGAGTGCGGATTCGCTCTCTCGAAATCACTGGGTTCAAGTCCTTCGCAGATCGGACCAAGCTCGTGTTCGACGAGGGGATCTCCGCCATCGTCGGGCCCAACGGCTGCGGCAAGTCGAACATTGTTGATGCCATCCGCTGGGTTATGGGCGAGCAGAACCCGCGGCACCTGCGCGGACGCTCCATGGAGGACATCATCTTCGCGGGCAGCGAGAGCCGGCCCCCGGTTGGCATGGCCGAGGTGGTGATGCTGCTCGACAACTCGAGCGGCCGCGCGCCTGCCGTGTACTCCGGCTTCAGCGAGATCCAGATCGCACGCCGGCTCTATCGCTCGGGCGAGAGCGAATACTCCATCAACAAGGTACAGTGTCGGCTGCGCGACGTGCTCGATTTCTTCCTCGACACCGGGATCGGGGTTCGCGGCTATACCATCGTTGAGCAGGGGCAGATCGCAGCCATCGTCTCGACCCGCGCCGAGGACCGCCGCGTCATCTTCGAAGAGGCGGCGGGGATCGGCAAGTACCGGATGCGGCGGCGCGAGGCCGAGCGCAAGCTCGACGCGACGGAGCAGAACTTGCTGCGCGTGAGCGACATCGTGGGCGAGCTCCGGCGCCAGATCGGGTCGCTCGAGCGGCAGGCCCGCAAGGCCAAGCGCTACAAGGAGCTGGCCGCGCACGTGCGGGACCTCGAGCTGGTGGTGACCTGGGAGGCCTACCGAGGGGACGACCTGAGCCTGGTGGCCACCGAGGGGGAGTACCAGGGGCTGCGCACCAGCCTGGCCGCCCTCGATGCGCAGGTCGCTCGCAGTGAGGCGAATCAGGACGCCGAACGGCGCAGCCACATGGACCGCGAGCAGGAGCTCCAGCGCACCAACGAGCAGCTCTACGCGCTGCGCTCCGAGATCCAGTCCCTGGAGAGCCGGCTGGAATACGAGCGCCGGGAGCGCGAGGGACTGCTGCGGCTGGCGGGAGAACGTGAGGTTGAGGTGGGCGAGCTGGAGACCCAGCTCGTCACCAACGAGGCGCTGCTGCACGAGGCGCTGCAGGAGAGCGCCCGCTTGGACGAGCGGCTCGAGAGCGAGCGCACTCAGCTGACGGAGCGGGAGGGCGGGCAGCGCGAGCTACAGGAGCGGATGTCGGCCCTGCAGGGGCGTCAGGAAGCCATGCAGGCCCGGCTGGTCGACCTCTCGGCCGAGGCGGCCACGCGGCTGAGCCGCGGCGATGCGCTGGAGGAACGACGCGTGGAGCTCGAGCTGCGGCTGCGCCAGAACGAGGAGCCGCTGGAGGCCAAAACGCTCGAGGTCCGGTCCTTCCGAGAGCAGGAGCTGGAGCTCGAGACACGTCTGCGCGAGGCCCTGGCGGAGAAAGATGATCTCGGCCGTCGCCTGGCCGACGTGCTGCGCACGCACCAGCAGGCGGGGGCGGAGGTCGAGACGTTGCGCAACCAGGTGGCGTCGGTACGTGAGCAGGTGCAGCAGGTCTCGACGCGGCTCGAGGCGCTGCGCGAGGCGGAGCAGCTCGAGTCCAGCCGTGTGAGCGAGGCGCTGGAGCGCCTGCCGGCCGAACGCCGACGGCAGGTGCACGGCATTCTCTCCGACGTGCTGCGCGTCGAAAGCGGCCTCGAGCTCGCCCTGGAAGCGGTCCTGGCCGGACGCCTGGACGCGGTCCTGGTCGAGGATCCGAAGAGCGCGTTGGAGCTGCTGGCCTGGCTGCGCAAGGAGACCGCGCCGCGCGCCACGCTGCTCTCGGTCGCACCGGCTGAGGGCGCAGGCGAGCGCGGCTTCGTCCCCCTGGGAAGACCGCTGCTCGACTTCGTGAGCCCCGCGCCCAAGTTCCAGCCGCTCGTTCAGCGACTGCTGCGCGACGTCTACCTGGTCGACGATCTGGCACTCGCAGTCGAGCGCTTTGGCGTGCAGGATCCGCCGGCCGTGTTCGTTACCCGGGAGGGGGAAATTCTCGACCGTACGGGCGCGTTCATGGGTGGCGGTGGTGTGCCCGCAGGCGCGCTCTCGCGTCCAGCGGAGCTGCGCCAGCTGGAAAGCCAGCTGCAGCAGCTGGCGCAGCGCAGCGATGAGATCGAACGCGCCAGCGCCGCGGGTGCGACGCGTGCGCTCGAGCTCGCGGACGAGGTCGAAAACACGCGCAACCGGCATCACACCGCGGAGCTCGCCGTGGTGAATCTCGAGCGCGATCTCGAGCGCATGCGCGAGCGCGGCAAGGAGGCGAGCGAGTTCGTGCAGGCGCACCGCGAGCTCAAGCAGCAGCTCAACGCACAGACCGAGCGCGTGGCGCGCGAGTGCGAGCAGCTCGAGGAGAGGGCTGTGGTTATCACGCGGGAGCGTTCGGAGTTCGAGCGTACGCGTGAGGAGCTCTCCGAGGAGATCGGGATCCTGAGCCGCGAGCTCGAGCGGGCGGAGCGGCGGCTGGTGCAGTACCGCGTCGAGCTGGCCGGGCTCGGTGCGCGACGAGAGCAGCTGCGTGAAACCCAGACGCGCGTGCAGGCCGCGGTCACGGAGGGACGTGACTGGCTCACGCGACGGCGGGACGAGGTGAGCACCGCACGCGAGCGGGCTGCGCTGCTGGCGCGCTCGGTGAGTGAGGCCTCTCAGCTGGTGGCGCAGCGCATCCGCGAGGAGGAGAGCGTGCGTGCGAGCCAGGAGTCGCTGCGCGAGAGCTTCGAGGGCAGCCGCCGTGGCCTGGAGAGCGCGGAGACCGCGGTGCGGGCGGCCGCACGCGAGCGCGAGGCCACGCGCGAGAAGCTCTCCAGCAGCGAGCTGGCCGTGCAGGAGGGCCGTCTGCGCCGTGATCAGCTGCTCGAGCGCATCCTCGAGCGCTACAGCGTCGACCTCAGAAGCTACCAGCCTCCAGAGGAACACCTCGCCGGCGACGCCGCGGCGCGTGAGGCGGAGCTCAGCAAGCTACGCGAGAGCCTGCAGTCCCTGGGCGATGTGCATCTCGGTGCCATCGAGGAGTATGAGGAGGTATCCGAGCGCGCCCGCTACTTGGGCGAGCAAAAGGCCGACCTCGAGCTCTCGATCGAACGCCTGCGCAACGCGATCGCGCGCATCAATCGCACCAGCCGGGCCCGCTTCCGGGAGACCTTCGAGGCGGTCAACCGGGAGTTCGAGCGCATCTTCCCCAGGCTCTTCAACGGGGGCCGCGCCCGGCTCTCGCTCACCGATGCTGAGGACGTGCTCGAGGCCGGAATTGAGATCACGGCACAGCCCCCAGGCAAGAAGCTGCAGAACGTGAACCTGCTCTCCGGCGGTGAGAAGGCGCTCACGGCGATCGCGCTGTTGATGTCGGTATTTGTGGTCCACCCCTCGCCCTTCTTCCTGCTGGATGAGGTCGACGCCGCCCTGGACGATGCCAACGTCGGACGCTTCAACGAGCTCTTGCTGGAGATGGCCAAGATCTCGCAGTTCCTGCTCATCACTCACAACAAGGGCACCATCGAGGTGGCCGACACGCTGTTCGGAGTGACCATGCAGTCGCCCGGCTTGAGCAAGCTCGTCACCGTCGACCTCGTCGACTAGGCTGCTCTCACCGTGACGGTCTTGGATATCCAGACACTGATCCTGGGCTGGGTCGCCCTGTGCTCCGCGGGCCTGGCCGTGGTCGGTGGTCTGAGCGTGGCCCGCTGGCCCCGGCGTCCCGCGCGCCGGGCTGCGGCGCTGGAGGCCGCCGGGCCCGCTCGGGAGCTGGCCGCGGCGCCCCACCCCGAGCCCATCGATCTGCGCCAGGGCCTGCGCAAGACACGTGCAGCGCTGATGGGGCGTCTGGAGCGGGTCCTGCGCGGGCGGCAGGAGCTGGATGCAGGCGTCCTGGCGGAGCTCGAGGAGGTGCTCTTCGGCGCCGACCTGGGTGTGCGCACGGCCGAGGATCTGCTGGCGGCCGCCGGCCGTGCGTCCTCGCCGGCGGAGGTGCGCACGGCGCTGGAGCGACGCGCCCTGGAGATCCTGAATGAGGTGCCGACACCCGAGGTCCGCGAGCTGAGTCGGCCCCACATCGTGCTGGTGGTAGGCGTGAACGGCTCCGGCAAGACCACCTCGATCGGCAAGCTCGCCGCCCGCTGGCGCGACCTCGGGCTGAGCGTGCTGGTGGCTGCAGCCGACACCTTTCGCGCGGCGGCCATCGATCAGCTCGGGGTGTGGGCGGAGCGGGCGGGGGCCGAGCTGGTCAAGGGCAGCCCGGGCGGCGATCCCGCGGCGGTGGCTTTCGACGCGGTGAAGGCCGCGCGCGCGCGTGCGCTCGACGTGGTGATCATCGACACCGCGGGGCGACTGCATACCCAGGCGGGCCTGATGGACGAGTTGGTCAAGATCGCGCGCGTGGTGAAGAAGGAGGTGCCCGACGCTCCCCACGAGGTGGTGCTCGTGCTCGATGCCAACACCGGCCAGAACGCGATCCGCCAGGCGCAGGAGTTCACGCGCGCCGTGGACGTCGATCACATCCTGCTGGCCAAGCTCGACGGAACCGCGAAGGGGGGAGTGGTGCTCGGCATCGCCCAGGAGGTGGGTGTGCCCGTACGCTATGTGGGCGTGGGCGAGGGCCTGTACGACCTGCGCGAGTTCGAGCCGGAGCCCTTTGTCCAGGCGCTCTTCGCTTACGACGCCGAGGACGAAGAGGAAGCGACCGCGACTGTCGGATGAGCCGGCAGCTTCGACCGTAGCCTTTTGCCCCCGTTTGCAGTAGGCTGCCTCGATGATTGGGCTGACCAGCATGCTGCTTTGGGCCGGTCTGGCTGCACCGGGCTCGGGCGGGATTATCTGCGAGACCAAGCCCGTGCTCATCCAGACCTCGCGGAGGGCCCGCAACTACGTGCTGGAGCACGTGACCCGCTGCTACCCGGCCACGGATCCCGGTAAGGAGGAGCTCGAGAAGCTCCAGCTTGCCTGCGACCTGCTGCTCACGGCTTATGGCGAGGACGAGGGGCGCCAGCGCTGCCAGGACCTTCTCGCCCACATCGAGCTCAAGCCCTAACGGACGGGGCTTCTCAGTCGAGTCCTACCGGCAGCGGAAACAGCCGCCGCATCGAGTTGCGGAACTCCTCGCTCACGGGCAGCTGCAGCCGCTCGAGGGGATTGCGCGCGTCCGTAACCGGGAGTCCCTCCGGCACCTCCTTCAGCACCTCCCAGCGCTGGAAGTAGCGGTAGACGCGGCTGCGTGCTTCGCGGGCGCTCGAGCCACTGGGCTAGTATTTCCGCATGTACGTGCTCGCTCTGGATCAAGGGACCACCAGCTCGCGCGCGATCTTGTTCGATCACGCGGGTTGCATCGTCGCGAGCGAGGCGCACGAGTTCACGCAGCACTTTCCCAAGCCGGGCTGGGTCGAGCACGATCCCGAAGAGATCTGGGACTCGCAGCTGCGCGCGTTGCGCGGAACCGTCTCGCGCGCGGGCATTGGGTTCGATGAGATCGCGGCGATCGGCATCACCAACCAGCGCGAGACGACGGTGGTCTGGGATCGTGAGAGCGGCGAGCCGGTCTATCCGGCCATTGTCTGGCAGTCGCGCCAGACGGTTCCCATCTGCGAGGACCTGAAGCGCCGTGGGCTGGAGTCGCTCTTCCGCGACCGCACCGGTCTCGTCGTCGACGCCTACTTCTCCGGTACGAAGATCCGCTGGATCCTGGATGAGGTCGCGGGTGCGCGCGAACGCGCCGCGCGCGGGGAGCTGGCCTTCGGGACCATCGATAGCTGGCTCATCTACAAGCTCACGGGGGGGCGCGTTCACGCCACGGAGTACTCCAACGCCTCGCGCACCTTGCTCTACGATGTGTACAAGCTGCGCTGGGATCCGGAGCTGCTCGAAGCGCTAGACGTTCCGCCCACGATGCTGCCCGAGGTGCGCGACTCGAGCGGGAGCTTCGGCGACACGGATCCCGAGCTGCTCGATGGTGCGAGCCTTCCGATCTCGGGCGTGCTGGGTGACCAGCAGGCGGCGCTCTTTGGCCAGGCCTGCTTTGAGCCGGGCAGCGCAAAGAACACCTACGGCACCGGCTGCTTCATCCTGATGAATACGGGTACCGAGCCCCGTCGCTCCGAGACCGGTCTGCTCACCACCATCGCCTGGGGAATCGATGGTCGCATCGAGTACGCGCTCGAGGGCTCCATCTTCGTGGCCGGCGCGGCGGTGCAATGGCTACGCGACCAGCTGGGTCTGATCTCCGACGCGAGCGAGAGCGAGGCCCTGGCAGCGTCGGTGGACGACACGGGCGGGGTCTATCTGGTGCCGGCGTTCACGGGCCTGGGCGCGCCCTACTGGGATCCACATGCGCGCGGAACGCTGGTCGGGCTCACCCGGGGCTCGAGCCGGGCCCACATCGTGCGCGCCACACTCGAGGCCATCGCGTACCAGACGCGCGACGTGCTCGAGTGCTTCGAACGCGACGCTGGCTTCCAACTCCGCGAGCTTCAGGTGGATGGCGGGGCCAGCGCCAACAGCTTCTTGATGCAGTTCCAGGCCGACATCCTGGGGATCTCCGTGCGACGCCCGTCGGTGGCGGAGACCACCGCGCTGGGAGCCGCCTACCTGGCGGGTCTCGCGGTCGGCTTCTGGGAGAACCAGGCGCAGATCGCGAAGAACTGGCAGGAGGACCGGCGCTTCGACCCCCGGCTCGCCGAGGACCGACGAGAGGAGCTCTACGCGGGCTGGAAGCGCGCGGTGGAGCGGGCGCGGGGTTGGCTCGTCGAGTGAGCCTGCTCAACATCGCCCACCGCGGCGCCTCCCGCGACGCTCCCGAGAACACGCTCGAAGCCTTCCGTCTCGCCGTGGCTCAGCGCGCGGACATGATCGAGACCGATCTGCATCTCACGCGCGACCACGCGATCGCGCTGCACCACGATCCCGTGCTGGACGGCGTGAAGATCGGCAGCCTCACGCTCGAAGATCTGCGCGAGCGCGCCCCGACCATCCCCACGCTCAAGGACGCCCTCGACCAGCTCGGCCACCAGATCCCCTTCAACCTGGAGCTCAAGCAGCCCAAAGACGGTCAGTACGAGGGGCTCGAAGCGCACGTGCTCGAAGAGGTTCGAACGCGTGGCCTCATTCATGGCACGCTCTTCTCCAGCTTCGACCATCCGATACTCGCGCGCCTTCGCGAGCTCGACCCCGAAGCCCACATCGGGCTGTTGGTCTCGGGTCGGGCCCGCGACGACATCGAAGCTCGTGCGCAGCGCGTTGGCGCCGAGGCCGTCCATCTCCCCCTGAGCCTCGCAACCCCGGAACGCATCCACCCGCTTCAAAAATCCGGCTTCCGCGTCCACGTCTTTACCGTCGACAATCCCGAGGACCAACGCCGCCTAATCGACTGGAACGTCGACGGCCTCTTCACCAACACCCCCGCTCAGCTCCACGCCCTCCTCGGCGAGGTGCCCGGAGCTTGACCGAGCGTATTCGGGAATCAAGTGTGGCAGCGAGGAGCCCGTCAGTAGGCGTTCGGGTCGCGGAAGCGGACGAGGGTGAGGGCGAGGATTTTGAGGTCGAAGATCAGGGACCAGCGGCGCGCGTACTCCATGTCGTAATCGAGTCGCTTCTCGATCGAGGTGTTGCCCCGGCAGCCGTTGATTTGAGCCCAGCCGGTCATCCCGGCCTTCATCTTGTGGCGCAGCATGTAGCCCGGGATCTGCTTGCGAAACTCGCGGATGAACTCGGGTCGCTCGGGTCGGGGACCGACCAGGCTCATCTCGCCGCGCACGACGTTCCAGAGCTGCGGCAGCTCGTCGAGGCTGAGTGAGCGCAGAAAAGCTCCGAAGCGCGTGCGGCGCGGATCATCCCGCTGCGCCCAGCGCGCGCCCGTCTCGGCTTCGGCGTTGGGGACCATGGTACGGAACTTGTGCATGTGGAAGAGCCGGCCATCCAGACCCATGCGTTCCTGGGTATACCAGAACGGTCCCTCCGGGGAGGTCCAGCGGATTCCGAGCGCGATCGCCGCCATCACGGGCGTGGTAAGGATCAGGGCGAGCGAGCCGGCCGTGAGGTCGAACGCGCGCTTGAGAATCTGGTTCCAGCCCACAAGCGGGGACTCCACCAGACGGATCATGGGCAGCCCGGCGAAATCCTCGATTCCCGCCTGCAGCGTTTGCAGACCGAGCAGATCGGGAACAAGCCGTACCGCTGCCGTGGTGTCGTGTAGCTCGTGCAGCAGCTTGATGGGATCGGCGGAGTCGCCGCGGTCGAGGGCGATCACGACCTGATCCACCTGGTCGTCCGAGACCGCGGCGTGCAGGTCGGCGAAGCCGCCCAGGATGGGAGGGGTGCGATCCCCCAGACCCGCCACCGACGGTCCCAGGAAGCCGATCACGTGGAAGCCGGTCGCCGGATGGTCGCGAAAACGCTCGTAGACAGCGTGCGCCAGAACCCCCGTGCCCACGATCAACACACTGCGGCGGTTCAGCCCACGCTTGCGGATCTCCTCCAGCCCGGCTCGAAGCAGCGCGCGAAATGCGACGAGCCCGATCGAACTCATGGCCCAGAACAGGAGCAGGACGAGACGGGAGATGGGTATGCCGCGCCAGAAGAAGGTGATGGCGGCGACCGTCAGCGTCCCGAGCGTCGAGACCTGAATCAGCTTGAGCGACTCCTCGCCGGTGCGGGCGAGACCGCGGCGAGGCTCGTAGAGTCCGCGCTGTCGCAGCAGGATGTACCAGAGGGGGAGCAATCCGAGCCCGACGGTGACGTAGTCGCCAACTTCGTGGGGGCCCGGCGGCGGCGGCATGAACTCCGCGTTGACGCGGAGCAGGTACGCCCCGGCCCAGCAGAGCGCGACGATGCTGAGGTCAGCGAACGCACACAGCGTGCGCAAGACTTCGTTGTACTTCCGAAGCAGAGCCCCCCCCTCCTCTGCACCCTGCACGTCGACGGTGGGGAGGCTAGCTGCCGCTGGACCGCGCTGTCAACGAGACGCAGCGCTTTTGCGCGTCTGCTTATCGCAGGTAGCGGTCGATCTCGGCGGCGGCCTGGCGGCCTTCGTCGATGGCCCAGACGACCAGGGATTGGCCACGGCGCATGTCGCCGGCGGCGAAGACGCCGGGGATGCTGCTGGCGTAGCCCTGCGTGGCCACGTTTCCGCGTTGGCTGAACTCGACCTCGAGCTGTTCGAGCATGCCCTCACGCACGGGTCCCAGGAACCCCATCGCGAGCAGCACCACGTCCACGTCGAGCGTGGACTCGCTGCCGGGAACCTCCTCGAGCTTGCGGCGACCGCTGGCGGGGTCTGGCTCGCCGAAGCGCACGCGTACGGTGTGCAGCTTCTCGAGCCGGCCGTGGCTGCCGCTGAGGCGCGTTGTCGATACCCCCCAGTCGCGATCTCCCCCTTCCTCATGCGAGGTTGAGGAACGCAGGATCTGCGAGGGCAGGGGATGTAGAGGCCAGGGCGTCTCCTCGCTGCGCGTCTCGGGCGGCTTCTCGAGCAGCTCGAAGTTGTAGAGGTGCTTGACGCCCTGCCGATGGCTGGTGCCGATGCAGTCCGAGCCGGTATCTCCGCCCCCCAGCACCACCACGTTCTTGCCGGTGGCGAGGATGCTGGACGCCTCGTCGACCGTCTCGCCCACGCCGCGGCGGTTCTGCTGCTCCAGGAAGTCCATCGCGAAGTGCACCCCCGTGAGCTCCCGTCCGGGGACGGGGAGGTCGCGCGGCGCCTCCGCCCCGCTGGCCAGCAGCAGCGCGTCGAACTCGTCGCGGAGCTCCCGCGCCGAGACCGTCACGCCCACGTGGACACCGGTGCGGAACTCGATCCCCTCCGCTTGCAGGATCTCGAGGCGCCGGTCGATGACCCACTTCTCGAGCTTGAAGTCGGGAATGCCGTAGCGCAGCAGCCCGCCCAGGCGATCCTTCTTCTCGAAGACCGTGACCGTGTGCCCCGCCTGGTTGAGCTGAGCGGCGCCCGCGAGTCCTGCGGGGCCGGAGCCGATCACGGCCACCCGCTTTCCGGAGCGCCTCGCGGGCGGGCGCGGGACGACCCAGCCCTCCGCGAAGCCGCGCTCCGCGATCGTCTTCTCGATGAACTCGATCGTGACCGGATCGTCGTTGATGCCGAGAACACAGGCCGACTCGCACGGGGCGGGGCAGATGCGTCCCGTGAACTCGGGAAAGTTGTTGGTGCGGTGCAGGCGTGCGAGGGCGTCCTCCCACTTGCCTCGATAGACGAGGTCATTCCAGTCCGGAATGATGTTCCCGAGCGGGCAGCCCTCCTGACAGAACGGGATGCCGCAGTCCATGCAGCGCGCGCCCTGCGCACGGGTGTCCTCCTCGCTGGGATTGCGGTAGACCTCGAGATAGTCCTGCACGCGCTCCTCGACCGACCGCTTGGGCGGCGTCTTGCGTTCGTGCTCCATGAAGCCCGTGATCTTGCCCATCAGTAGTCGCTGTCCCCGTACTCGACTCCGGCCAGCGACCGCTTGTAGTCCCGCGGCATGACCTTTACGAAGAGCGGCAGGGTCGCCTCCCACTTCTCGAGCACGTCCTCCGCGCGCTTACTGCGCGTCAGGCGGAAGTGCTGCTCGATCATCTGGCGCAGCTCCTTCTGATACTGCTCCTCGGCCACCGTCTCGAGATCCACCAGCCCCGGGTTGCAGAGGTCGGGGAAGCGCCCGTCCGGGTCCAGCACGTACGCGATCCCGCCGCTCATGCCCGCGGCGAAGTTGCGCCCGGTCTCGCCCAGCACCACCACGCGCCCGCCCGTCATGTACTCGCAGCCGTGGTCGCCCAAGCCCTCCACCACGGTGTACGCGCCGCTGTTGCGCACGCAGAAGCGCTCGCCCGCCACCCCGTTGAAGAAGGCCTCGCCCCCGGTGGCGCCGTAGAGCGCCACGTTTCCGATCAGGATGTTCTTGGCGGGATCGAAGGTCGACTGGGGCGGCGGATAGACGATCAGGCGTCCGCCGGAGAGTCCCTTGCCTATGTAGTCGTTCGCATCGCCAATCAGGCTCAGCGTGATGCCGTGCGGCAGGAAGGCGCCGAAACTCTGGCCCGCCGAGCCCGTGAAGCGCAAACGGATGGTGTTGTCCGGCAGCCCCTCCAGGCCGTGACGGCGCGAGACCTCGTAGCCCAGCGTCGTTCCCACCGTGCGGTTCACGTTTCGAATCGGCAGGTGATGCTCGACCGGCTCCATGTTTTCGATCGCGGGACGGCAGAGCTCGATCAGATGGTTGTCCAGCGCCTTCTCGAGACCGTGGTCCTGTCCCTGGACGCGATGCCGGGCGACCTCCGGAGGAGCCTCCGGCACATGCAGGATGTTGCTCAGATCGAGCCCGTGCTTGAGCTTCCAGTGCTGGATCGAGGGGTCCGCCTCGAGCAGATCGGCGCGCCCGATCATGTCGTCGAACTTGCGGAAGCCGAGCTCGGCCATGAGCTCACGCACCTCTTCCGCCACGAAGCGGAAGAAGTTGACCACGTGATCGGGCTTGCCGCTGAACTTCTTGCGCAGCTCGATGTTCTGTGTGGCCACGCCCACGGGACAGGTGTTGAGATGACAGACGCGCATCATGATGCAGCCGAGCGCCACCAGGCCCGTGGTCCCGAAGCCGAACTCGTCCGCGCCGAGCAGCGCGCCGATCATCACGTCGCGGCCCGTCTTGAGCTGCCCGTCCACGTGCACCCGGATGCGTCCGCGCAGGTCGTTCAGTACCAGCGCCTGCTGGGTCTCCGAGAGCCCGATCTCCCAGGGCACGCCTGCGTGCTTGATGGAGGTCTGGGGCGAGGCGCCGGTGCCGCCGTCGTGGCCGACCACGAGCACGGTCTCCGCATGGCCCTTGGAGACGCCCGCGGCGATCGTGCCCACGCCCGAGACCGCGACGAGCTTCACGCTGACGTCTGCCTTTGGGTTCGAGCTCTTGAGATCGTAGATCAGCTGCGCCAGGTCCTCGATCGAGTAGATGTCGTGGTGCGGAGGGGGCGAGATCAGACCCACGCCGGGCGTCGAGTAGCGCACGCGCGCGATCTTGCGGTCCACCTTGTGGCCGGGCAGCTGTCCGCCCTCGCCGGGCTTGGCGCCCTGCGCGATCTTGATCTGGAGCTCGTCCGCGTTTACGAGGTACCAGCTGGTGACGCCGAAGCGGCCGGACGCCACCTGTTTGATCGCGCTGCGGCGCCAGTCGCCGTTCGGGTCGCGCGTGAAGCGCTCGGGGTCCTCGCCGCCCTCGCCGCTATTGCTCTTGGCGCCGATGCGGTTCATGGCGATGGCGAGGGTCTCGTGGGCCTCGGCGCTGATCGAGCCGTAGGACATCGCGCCCGTGCAGAAACGCTTCATGATCTCGGACGTGGGCTCGACCTCTTCCAACGGTACCGGTTTGAGGCCGTCCTTGAACTTGAACACGCCGCGGATGGTGTAGAGCGCTCGACTCTGGTCGTTGATCCGCCGGGCGTACTCCTGGTAGAGGTCGTAGCGATTGGTGCGCGCGGCCTGCTGCAGCTTGTGGACAGCGTCCGGCGAGAAAAGGTGGCCCGCCCCGCCGCGCCGCCACTGGTAGTCGCCGCCCATCTCGAGCTCGTGGGCGATATCCACGGGGTTCTCGGGGAAGGCCTGGGCGTGCCGCCGCCGCGCCTCCTCCGCGATGATCGCGAGGTCGATGCCCCCGATCTGGGAATGGGTCCAGGTGAAGTAGGCGTCCACGACCTCCTGCGACAGGCCGACAGCATCGAAGATCTGCGCGCCGCGGTAGCTCTGCAGGGTGGAGATGCCCATCTTGGCGAAGATCTTGAGCAGTCCCTTGCCGATGGCCTTGATGTAGTTCTTGCGGGCGGTCTCTCGGTCCAGCTCGGCGGGAACGAAGGTGCTCTCCTGGGCCAGCTGGTCGATCGTGTCGAAGGCCAGATAGGGGTTGATCGCGCCCGCCCCGTAGCCGATGAGTAGCGCGAAGTGGGCTACCTCGCGTGGCTCGCCGGACTCGATCACGAGTCCACAGCGCGTGCGTAGCCCCTCGCGGATCAGATGGTGGTGCACCGCTCCCGTTGCGAGCAGGCTTGGAATCGGAACCTTCTCGGCCCCCGCATCGCGATCGCTGAGCACCAGGATGCTGCTCCCGCTCTCCACCGCAGCGCAGGCCTCTCGGCAGAGCGCGTCGAGCGCGGCCTTGAGACTCGCGTCTCCATCCTGCTGCGGGTCGAACACCATCGCCAGGGTGCAGGAGCGCAGATGGGGATGATCGATGTTGCGGATGCGCTCGAGATCCTTGTTGCTGAGGATGGGCTGGTCCAGCTCGAGCAGACGCGCCTGCTCGGGTGTCTCCTCGAGCAGGTTCCGCTCCGTGCCCAGGCTGCTCCTGAGCGACATGACGCTCTCTTCGCGGATCGAGTCGATCGCCGGATTGGTCACCTGCGCGAAGGCTTGCTTGAAGTAGTCAAAGAGCAGGCAGGGCTGCTCGGAGAGGCAGGCGAGCGGCGCGTCGTTGCCCATCGAGCCCACCGCCTCGGCACCCGTCGACGCCATCGGTGCCAGCAGGATGCGCAGCTGCTCGAGCGTGTAGCCGAACATGCTCTGGCACACGAAGCGCGTCTCCGGATCCGAACGATCGCTGGCTGTCGCCTCGGGGAACTGGTCGAGCGTGACCAGATTCTGCGAGATCCACTGACGGTACGGGCGCCGCGAGACGTACTCGGTCTTGAGCTCCTCGTCACTGATGATGCGCCGCTGCTCGGTATCGATCAGGAACATGCGACCCGGCTGCAGGCGCCCCTTGGACAGAATGTCCTCGGGCTCGATCGGCAGCACGCCGACCTCCGAGGCCATTGCGACGAAACCATCCTTGGTGATCACGTAGCGAGAAGGCCGCAGGCCGTTTCGGTCGAGCACAGCCCCAATCCGGATGCCGTCGGTGAAGGGCATCGACGCCGGACCGTCCCACGGCTCCATCAGGCAGGAGTGGTACTGATAGAAGGCCTTCTTCGCGTCCGGCATCAGCGGATCGCGATCCCAGGCCTCCGGGATCAACATCATCATGGCGTGGGGCATAGAGCGGCCGCCGAGAACCAGAAACTCGAGCGCGTTGTCGAAGATGGCCGAGTCGGATGCATTGGGCGTGAGCAAAGGGAAGATCTTCTTGAGGTCGTCCCCGAAAAGATCCGAGCGCATCTGCACCTCGCGCGCGTGCATCCAGTTCACGTTGCCGCGCAGCGTGTTGATCTCTCCGTTGTGACAGAGATAGCGGAACGGCTGCGCCAGGTCCCAGGTGGGCCAGGTATTTGTGCTGTAGCGTTGGTGCACTACCGCGAGCGCGCTCTCCATCGCGGGATCGGCCAGGTCCCGGTAGAAGCGCTTCATCTGCGGCGCGAGCAGTAAGCCCTTGTAGCAGAGGGTGCGCGCCGAAAAGCTCGGAATGTGGAACTCCACCATCTGCTCTCGACGCAGGGCGATCTCGATGCGCTTGCGGATCACGAAGAGCTTGCGCTCGAACGCGTCGGAATCAGCCAGGCCCGAGCCCGAGAGTATGAAGATCTGCCGGATGTGCGGGCGGACCTCGCGCGCGGTCCGACCGATCGCGTCTGGCTCGACCGGCACGTCCCGCCAGCCGAGCACCGTCTGCCCCTCCGCGGCGACGATGCCCTCAATCACCTCTTCGCAACGGGCCCGTCGCGCGGCGTCGCGCGGCAGAAACACCATCCCCACGCTGTACTCGCCGGGATCGGGCAGGCGGATGCCCAGGCCGCCGCACTCGCGCTCGAGGAAAGCGTGCGGAATCTGCATCAGGATCCCGGCGCCGTCGCCGGTGTCGGCATCAGAGCCGGCCGCGCCCCGGTGCGTCAGGTTGACGAGAACCTGGAGACCCCGCTGAATGATGTCGTGGGACTTGGTGCCGTCGATGTTGCACACGAAGCCCACCCCGCACGCATCGTGCTCGAAGCGCGGGTCGTACAGTCCCTGGCGTTTTGGCATATATGGATGCGTCATCACCCACTCCCTCTGACCGGGTGCAGCCACGCCCCCGGGCTGTCGGGGGGCGCTCGGGGCGGCGGGGCCGCCGGATCTCGGGATCGACCCCCGGCCGCGGCGGGTCGATCGCGCAAGCCTCCGCCATCCCTTGAGAATCCCGACCGCTTGTAGCCTAACGGAAGCTGCGAAATGGTGTCAACCGAACCCCGTCCGGAGTCCCCCGACCCTGCGGCTTTGGCTTTGGGAACGCATCTAAGAGGGCGCTGAATCGTGCGTTTCTGAAGCAGCGGCTTGACGGGAGCCGTGTGCCGGTGAAAGATCCTGGCTGGCCCCAGACGACTCCGCGCAGGGTGGGGGCGCGGAGCGGTTTCACGCCATTGCACCCCCAAGGAGCGAGTGAATGAGCGAACAGGCTGGGCAGCTCCAGCCCTCCCGGGGCTCCAGTGCCGCGATTCCGGAGGGCGACCTGCTCGGGGTTCTGAGCGTCCGCGTGGAATCCCTGGTTGAGCGTTTTCGCAAAGCCCAACGCCGCATTGCCGAACTGGACGCGCAGGTCGCCGAGCGCGATAGCTCGATTGCCGAGCTGGTTTGCGTTCAGGAGGCCTCGAAGCGGGGCCGCAACGACGCCAGCAAGCGCGTCGAGCGACTGCTCGCGCAGGTCGAGCGCCTGGAGCGAGACGGGGGGTAGGGGGGCGCTTGGGAGTGACGAGCGGAAGAGAGGCACCGACCACCATCAAGATCCTGGGGCACGAGTACCGGCTGCGCGCCGATATGGATCCGGCCCATCTCGAACGCGTGGCGGAGTACGTCGATCGCGTCATGCGCCAGCTCCGGGAGTCGACGCCGGACACTCAGGATGCGGCCATCCTCACGGCGCTCAATATCGCGAGCGAGCTTCTGAGCACACGCGGACTGACCGCGGTTCCGAGCGAGCGGATCCAGGCGCTGATCGATCTCGTCGACTCCGCTTAGGCGAGACGATGTCGCAGGAGCCTGTCGAGGCCCGCAAGCAGGAGCTTCGCGCTGCGGCGCGGGCGCTCCCGACGCAGGGGCTTGAAGGCGCGTCCGCCGAGGCGCAGCGCCGCCTGCTCGAGCTGCCCGAGCTGGACTCCGTGGGCGTCGTTTTTCTCTACGCCGCTGCGGCGCACGAAGTCTCGACGGCTGCGCTGGCGGCCAGGCTGCGCGCCCGCGGGACGCGGCTGGTCTTCCCCCGCGTGCAAGGCTCTGAGCTGCGTCTGCTCGAGACCAAGGGCCCCGAGGATCTGGCGCCCGGCTACCTGGGCATGCTCGAGCCTAGCTCCGACGGCGCGGAGACTCTGCCCGAGGCGGTAGACCTCTTCGTGGTGCCCGGGCTGCTCTTCGACCGCGCCGGCCGGCGCCTGGGCCGGGGTGGAGGACACCTCGATCGCCTGCTGGGACGGGCGCGTGAGGATGCAGCGCGCGTCGGATTGTGTTACGCGCAGCGGGTCGTGCAAGAGCTGCCCGCGGCTCCGTGGGACGTGGCGATGCACGTGGTGGTGACGGACCGGGAGGTCATCCGGCCCGAGCGGCCGGGGGAGAAGGCATGACGCAGCCGGCGCCCGAAGCTCAGCTCGAGATTTTCCGCGCGCGCACGCAAAGCCTGATCTCTGATGCAGAGCTGCTTGTGAAGCTGCGCCGCGGAAAGCCTTTGCGCATCAAGTTTGGGTGCGACCCCTCGGCTCCCGATCTGCACCTGGGACACGTGGTTCCATTGACCAAGCTGCGTGCGCTGCAGGAGCTGGGACACACGATCATCTTCCTGGTTGGCGACTTCACGGCCATGATCGGGGATCCTACGGGTCGTAGCCGTACGCGCGTGTCCCTGTCGCGCGAGGAGGTGCAGCGCAACGCCGATACATACCGCGAGCAGGTAAGTACCCTGCTCGACATGACGAAGGCGGAGATCCGCTTCAACAGCGAGTGGATGGACCGCATGACAGCGGCCGAGCTGATCCAGCTCACCTCGCATCAGACCGTCGCCCGCTTGATCGAGCGCGAGGACTTCAAGACGCGCTACCAGAGCGGCACGCCGATCGCGCTGCACGAGTTCCTCTATCCCCTGGTGCAGGCCTACGACTCCGTCGTGCTGGAGGCCGACCTCGAAGTCGGGGGCACGGATCAGCTCTTCAACCTGCTGCTCGGTCGCGAGATCCAGCGGGCGTACGGGCAAGAGGCGCAGGTGGTGTTGACCCTGCCCCTGCTCGAGGGTACGGACGGCGTGGAGAAGATGTCCAAGTCGCTGGACAACGCGATTGGTGTGCGCGAGGCGCCCCACGAGATCTTCGGCAAGACCATGTCGATTCCCGACCGCCTGCTACCCCGCTGGCTTGAGCTGCTGGCCGAGCCCGACCCGGATCTCGAGAAGCTGCAGCGCAGCGTCGAGGACGGCGAGGGCAATCCGCGTGACCTCAAGCTTGCGCTCGCGCGCCAGCTCGCGCGACGTTTTCATGGAGAGCAAGCGGCGGCGGAGGCGGAGGCCCACTTCGACCGTGTCTTCCGTCAGCACCAGCCGCCCCGGGATGTACCCGAGCTGGAGGTGGCCAGCTCGCGGCCCGAGGGGGAAGAGCTGGTCCAGGTGCTGCTGGCGAGCGGCTTTGCAGCCAGCCGCTCCGCGGCCCGCCGGCTCATTCGCCAGGGCGGCGTGCGGCTGGACCAGGCTCGGGTGGAGGAGCTGGACCGCACCGTCGCTCCCGGCGAGTATCTGCTCCAGGTAGGCAAGCGTCGCTTCGCGCGTGTACGGGTGACCCCGTTCCAGGCCTAAATCGTTGTTCTGACAGGGGATTCGGGGTCTGGCCCCAGCCGGCACCAGAGGCGCGCGATTCGTCCAACCCCCCGATTTGACAGCGGATTTTCGATGGCATACCTTAGGTCCGCTCTGCGTCCAACCGGATTTGGGGTGTCTCCTGGAGAGGGTTTTGCTCTCGGGGTGGCTCGGTCTTTGAAACGCGAATAGCACACAGACTAGGTGTCCCGTCCTAACAAGGACATTCAATGGACAGTTGGAGACGGGTCCCTCGTTAAAGAAACTAAGCTCAGGATGATTCTCGAGTTTGGTACAAGTTTGGGGCGCCAGCCTGGCTGGTGTTCCTGCCTCTTTTTAGAGGTTTTTTAAGCGGAGAGTTTGATCCTGGCTCAGAACGAACGCTGGCGGCGTGCCTAACACATGCAAGTCGTGCGAGAACGCTCCCTTCGGGGAGCTAGTAAAGCGGCGCACGGGTGAGTAACACGTGGGTAATCTGCCCTTGAGTTTGGGATAACCCGGGGAAACCCGGGCTAATACCAAATGCGCCCCAGGGGTCTTCGGACTCCTGGGAGAAAGATGGCCTCTGCTTGCAAGCTATCGCTCATGGATGAGCCCGCGTCCCATTAGCTTGTTGGTGAGGTAACGGCTCACCAAGGCTCAGATGGGTAGCTGATCTGAGAGGATGATCAGCCACACTGGAACTGAGACACGGTCCAGACTCCTACGGGAGGCAGCAGTGGGGAATTTTGGGCAATGGGCGCAAGCCTGACCCAGCAACGCCGCGTGAGGGATGAAGGTTTTCGGATCGTAAACCTCTGTCAGGAGGGAAGAGCAGTCCCATGGCCAATACCCATGGGACCCGACGGTACCTCCAAAGGAAGCGCCGGCTAACTCCGTGCCAGCAGCCGCGGTAATACGGAGGGCGCAAGCGTTGTTCGGAATTACTGGGCGTAAAGCGCGTGTAGGCGGTTTGGAAAGTCGGGTGTGAAATCCCCGGGCCTAACCCGGGAACTGCATCCGAAACTTCCTGACTAGAGTCCCGGAGAGGAAGGCAGAATTCCCAGTGTAGGGGTGAAATCCGTAGATATTGGGAGGAATACCAGTGGCGAAGGCGGCCTTCTGGACGGTGACTGACGCTGAGACGCGAAAGCGTGGGGAGCAAACAGGATTAGATACCCTGGTAGTCCACGCTGTAAACGGTGCGTACTAGGTGTCGGGGGTATTCACCCCTCCGGTGCCGCAGGTAACCCAATAAGTACGCCGCCTGGGGAGTACGGTCGCAAGGCTAAAACTCAAAGGAATTGACGGGGGCCCGCACAAGCGGTGGAGCATGTGGTTTAATTCGATGCAACGCGAAGAACCTTACCTGGGTTTGAC
>Ga0209980_10000007_pt1 | contig 88329 bp, 84 predicted proteins | sample CR02metaG_FD_183611 | JGI IMG/M metagenome (GOLD analysis project Ga0209980, IMG submission 183611) | Deep subsurface microbial communities from Mariana Trench to uncover new lineages of life (NeLLi) - CR02 metaG (SPAdes) (version 2) | ecosystem: Environmental > Aquatic > Marine > Ocean trench...
CTTTCCTACGTCCGGCACAACCAGGGCCTGTACTCAGCCGAGCAGTGGAACAACTGGAATGGCTATTATGAGATCGGATTGACCGCGGCACTTCCTGAGAAATGGTGGGCGGAAGTTAGGCCGTGGTATCAGGATGATTTTGCAATGCATGTAGATGCTGCGTATGCCAAGAATTAATTCCGACTTCAATCGGCTGACAATGGCTGCTTTGGGTTTGCGATCTCAACCGGTCGATGCAACACATTGCCTCGGTAACGAGATTTTCTAAATATTATTTGCAATCGGATGATGGTATGAAAATAGCCTATACGATAATTTTGGCCATATTGACATTTCTGGCCATTTCCGCTGGCATCACAAAAGTGGTGCTAATGCAGCAGGATGTTGACTTCTTTGGTAGGTACGGTTTTTCCGATCCAATCCTCATTGCTTACGGAGTAGTTCAGCTGATTGGTGGTGTCTTACTACCATTCAACAAAACAAGATTCGTCGGAGCTGCAATCGTGGCGATCACATTCCTTGTTTCTCTGGTGGTACTGCTGATGGACGGCAACATACCCGTAAGCATCGTCACTATCGTTATGACGCTGCTCTTGGGTGTGGTTATGAAGCAGAGTCGGAAAACTGCTCCATCGGAATTGTTGGGCTGATTCTGAGTGTTAGCGGCCTGTCGAACTTATAATTCACAGCAGCGCATGGCAAACCGATTGATCGATCGCTTTTGGTGGCACCCGTCATTGAGTGTTGATCGAATCGGACATCGCCTGTCAGCTCAAATGACGACTATCACAGCTAGGGCCGCTCCAGCAGCACGTAAAGCGCCCCGGTGCCGCCATCGACCTGGCGCGCAGAGACGAAGGCGAGCACGGTGTCCCGTTGTCGCAGCCAACGATTGACCCTTTGTTTCAACACAGGGCCTTTATGGCCCGAGCCAAGCCCTTTGCCGTGTACGACACGAACGCAAAGCTGGCCGTGTTCGGCGCAGTCGTCGATGAAATCTGCGAGCCTCGGCTTGGCTTCCGCAACGGTCATGCCGTGCAGATCGATCTCTGCCTGAATGCTGAAGCGTCCGCGTCCCAGTTTACGCATCGTTCGCCGGCCGACCGACGGCCGGTGGAAGAACAGGTGGTCGGCATTGCTTTCCTCGATCGTATCGATATCGGCGGCGAGGGTCGCGCGCAGGGCATCCGATTCGTCGGCGCGCGAAAATCGCGCTTTCGGCGTGCGCTTCCGGGATGGCAATGCTGCCCGCTTTTCTGCCTGCAGCGGTTTGGTTCCCGATATGGCTCGTCGAAACAAATCGGTCTCGTCATCAGACTGGCCATCGGTCTCGTTGTTGGTCACAGCATCGCCTCCGTTTGGGGTATGGCGCAGCAATAACATTAAGTATAGTGAGCGCGTCGCAAGCAGCCAAACGGACAGGCACCCGGTTCAACAACGATGAAAATCCTCGTAAGCAACGACGACGGCTTCCTTGCAACCGGAATCAACGTTTTGACAGAGGCGTTGGCAGAAATTGCCGATGTCGTCGTCGTAGCGCCGGATCGAAATCGTTCGGCCGCAAGCAACTCGTTGACGGTGCATTCGCCACTGCGCATATCAAAGATCGCTGAAAACCGCTACAGCGTGGATGGCACACCGTCCGACTGTGTACATCTCGCGCTGACAGGGCTGCTCGACGACGAGCCTGATCTCGTCGTATCCGGCATCAATCATGGCGCCAATCTGGGCGACGACGTGATCTACTCGGGCACGGTCGCGGCGGCCATGGAGGGCCGCTTTCTGGGCCTGCCGACGATCGCCGTATCCCTGGCCGGGGATCGGCCGACGCACTTCGATACGGCGGCTCGCGTCGTCACCGAAATGGTGCAGAAGCTCGAGCGAGCGGTGCTCGCGCCCGATATAACGCTTAACGTTAATGTACCGGACAGGCCGTACGACGAACTGACCGGTGTCGTCGCAGCGCGACTGGGCTTTCGCCACAAAGCGGAGCCTGTTATTCGCACCCGGGATCCGCACGGCCGCACGATTTACTGGGTCGGACCGGCCGGCAAGGGCCAGGATGCGGGCCCGGGCACGGACTTTCATGCGATTGACCAGGGCGCCGTCGCTGTCACGCCGCTAAAGGTCGACCTGACGCGCCATGATTCCTTGCCACAGCTCACCGAGTGGCTGGCGCAGTGAGTCCGGCGAGAGACTCAATACAGGGAATTGGCATGACGTCGGCACGGACGCGTGACCGTCTCGTCAGGCGACTCAAAGAGCACGGCATTCGCACCGAGGCCGTACTCAACCAGATTCGCAACGTGCCGAGGCATCTGTTCGTCGATGAGGCGCTTGCGAGTCGTGCCTACGAAGACACGGCGCTGCCGATCGGTCACGGACAGACGATCAGTCAGCCGTATGTCGTTGCGCGCATGACCGAGGCACTACTGAGCGGCTTCAACGGCGGCAATGTCCTGGAAATCGGCACCGGCTGCGGCTACCAGACCGCCGTTCTATCACCGCTGGTCAAAAAGATTTACTCGGTTGAGCGCATCCCGGCGCTGCTGAAGCGGACGCGGCGGCGCCTTCGTGAACTGGACATCTACAATGTTCAATTCCGTCCCGGCGACGGTTGGGAAGGGTGGCCGAAATATGCACCCTACGACGGCATCATTGTTGCGGCAGCGGCGTCCGTCATTCCGGAGAAGCTACTGGAACAACTCGCGCCCGCCGGACAACTCGTGATTCCGATCGGTCCGCCGGGCCGGCAGGAGCTGATGCTCGTCGTGCGAAAAGACGATCACTTCGAACAGTCATCGTTGGGCGCCGTCAGTTTCGTGCCTCTTGTGGCTGGAAAATAGATTATATTAATCAATATGATATCCAGTTTACTGCATGTCGTTTCGAAGTCAGGAACGAGCAGCTGATGACGGCGTTGTTCGGACCTGTCTACGAGCGTGTCTTGCGTTGGTCGCGGCACCCTCACGCGGAGCGCTACCTCGCGCTCATGAGCTTCGCCGAATCGTCATTTTTCCCGGTGCCGGTCGATGTCATGCTCGCACCGATGTGCCTGGCTGACCGGCGGCGCGCATGGCGATTTGCGGCCAATGCCACCGTGTTTTCCGTGATCGGCGGGCTCGCGGGCTATGCGATCGGCTACCTGGTGTTCGAAGCCATCGAACCATGGCTTGAGACCTCGCGCTACTGGGGCGCTTATCAAGTGAGTCGCGAGTGGTTTGACAGCTACGGGATTTTTGCGATATTCGTCGCCGGGTTTTCGCCGATCCCTTACAAGGTTTTTACGCTCGCCGCCGGCGTCGCGGCGTTGAATTTGCCCGGTTTCTTCTTCGCTTCGCTGATCGGCCGCGGCGCGCGATTTTTTCTCGTCGCCGCGCTGATTGTTGCAGGCGGCGACAAACTCGAGGTGTCGTTGTCGAAACACATCGAGCGTATCGGCTGGATCGTTGTGGCGCTGGCCGTTGTCGTAATCGTTTATTTCATGGTCCGATACTGATGCTGCAACAGCGCCGCCAGCGCCGGCGACGGATCGAATGCGTCTTGCTCGTGGTCGCCATGCTGGTGGTCACGGGCTGCAGCTCGGCAACGCGCTGGGACGGCTATGGTGCGCAGCAACACATTGTGCGCAAGGGTGAAACCTTGTATTCGATCGCTTGGCGCTATGGCAAGAATCCGTCCGATGTCGCGCGATGGAACCGGCTCGGGGACGGGTCGCTGATCCATCCGGGGCAGGTCATTCGCCTGGCGCCACGCGCCGCTACGACTGCGCGATCGGGTCCGTCGACAGCCCGGCGCGCCGATCGATCATTGCCGAAAATCCCCGCCGAACCACCGCCGGCCTGGGCATGGCCCACACGCGGACGCATCAACGTGGAATTCGGCGCAAAACCGGGTACCGGAACCGGTGTGCTGATCAATGGCCGGGCCGGTCAGCCCGTCGTTGCCGCCGCATCCGGGCGTGTTGTCTATGCGGGCGGTGGACTCATTGGCTATGGTCAGCTTATTATCCTGAAACACAACGACACCTACCTGAGTGCCTACGGGTACAACGCGTCATTGCGGGTCAAAGAAGGACAGGCGATAAAAAAAGGCCAGCAAATTGCGACGATGGGAGAGGGGCCGGAACGCAAGCCGCGACTGCATTTTGAAATCAGGCGCAATGGCAAGCCGGTTAACCCGCGACAATACTTGCCCGCGAGATAATTCGACTTACTGCTGAGATCGAGACGTCGCCCTGCGTTAACGGGAAAGCAGAAGTGGGTGCACGGCAGCAGCACAACGGATCGTCCCAGCGAACGCCGGGTTCCGGCGCCGGCGGCGCCGTTGTGAACAAGCTTCGCAATTTTGTGGCCAGCAGTGACACGGTTGCAGTGCGGTCGCATGATGCGACGCGCCTGTACCTGAGCGAGATCGGCGCCTCACCACTGCTCACGGCCGATGAAGAGAAATATTATTCGCGGCGTGCGCTGCAGGGTGATCAGGCGGCGCGCCAGCGCATGATCGAGAGTAACCTGCGCCTGGTCGTCAAGATTGCGCGGCGTTACTTCAATCGTGGCCTGCCGCTGCTCGACCTGATCGAGGAGGGGAATCTCGGCCTGATTCACGCCGTGAAGAAATTCGACCCCGAGCGCGGGTTTCGATTTTCAACCTACGCGACATGGTGGATTCGACAGACGATCGAGCGAGCAATCATGAACCAGTCCGGTGCGGTCCGGCTGCCGATTCATATCATCAAGGACATCAACAGTTGCTTGCGGGCCGCGCGGGTGCTCCGCCAGCAACAGGACTGTGCGCCAACAACAGCCGACATTGCGGAATATCTCGAGCGCGATGTTGCCGACGTGCAACGCCTGCTTGGCTTGCACGATCGTATGACGCTGCGTTCGAGCAGCAGCGACGATGACAGCCTGGAGCCTCTGGAGCGGCTCAGGGCCAGGCGAGATGCTGAGCCACCGCGCCGTGCACAACAGGACCACGTCAATGAAATCGTTGACCACTGGCTGTGTGAGCTTGGCGACAAGCAGCGTGCTGTCGTTGAAAGGCGATTCGGCTTGCACGGCTATCATCGGGAAACGCTGGAAAAGATCGGCGAGGAGATTGGCGTCACGCGAGAGCGTGTACGGCAGATACAACTTGATGCGCTCAAGAATATGCGTGCCATGATGGAAAGCCACGGCATATTCGGCGACACAATCCTGGATTGATCACGTGTCGGTCACGATCGGGCCTGAAGGCCTTGCTGCGGATTCTAAATACCACCGCAGGAGGGCCTTCAGGCCCGAATCCTTTAATCCACGTACAGCACAGCCGCGATCCGGCGCCCTTCACCCGCCAGGACGTTAAAGGTCCGCGCCGCGGCCGGCGTATTCATGATTTCAAGACCGATGCCACGCCTCGCGAACGCAAACATGAGTTCCCGCGGCGGAAAAATATTCTTGCGGCCGGTTCCGAGGATGATGACTTCCGGACTGGTGTCGAACAGCACCTGGAAATCGACCTCGGCCAGTGTGTGCACCGGTCCTGCGGCCCACGATTCGATGATGACTTCGGGTGTCAGCGCAACCGTAGCGCGGTAGGTCTGGCTGCCGATGCGGACAAGGTCATCCGTGACGCTGTGGATTGATATCGACGTCGATAATTCTCTTGTGAACTTCAATTCCCGTTTCCGTTACCATTTGATCGTGCAGCCGCCATCTTACAAAACCCGGGCCGCCTGGCAACCATCAAAGCAGCGGTCGTGGTTGTCTTCGATCAGGCGGCACAGCAGGATGGCCTTCAGGCCCGATCCTAAAGGTCCTCCTGCGGCGCTGACGAAAACGAAACGAAACGACCAGTGACAGAATCTTATGACAAATCGGCGGCCGTAGTCGTGCTGCCCGCCGTCGCTAACGGTCGCCTGCAGAACGACAAGTTGCGGCGCTGGTTGTCACGGTCAGCGATCGAAGCCATGCCGGGGCCTGTGGAATGGCTCACGAGCGTTCTACAAGTCCTGGGCCTCCCGTACCCTGACGAGGGTTGCGCGGCCCTGCGCATGTGGGGTCAGACCGGCGATCGACCCGCTGTCTGGATCGCGGCAGCCGATCCGGTCTATCTCGAGCCGCGGCTCGATCACCTGTGTCTGCATGCGCTGGGTCGCGCCGGTGTGCCGACATCCGACCTGAGATCGCTCATCGACCACTTGCAACGCACGCTGGCCCCGGGGAGCGATTTCAGCTTCGCGCGTGTCGGGTCCTGCGGCTACCTGCGCGCTGGGCAAGCAATTGCAACGGCCAGCCTGCCGGCCTATGCAATTGACCAGTGCGCACCGAGCGAATTCATGCCGTCCGGCAAGGAAGCTGCCGGGTATCGGGCGTTGATTTCGGAGGTGGAAATGGCGTTACACGATCATGACGTCAATACGTGCCGCGAGCGGGCGGGGCAGCAGCCCGTCAATTCGATGTGGTTATGGGGCGGTGGTTGCGCACCCGAGCAACGGACGACGCCGCATCCACCGCTGTTTGCCGACGATCCACTGCTGCGAGGTCACTGGTACAGTGTGACCGGCGTAGTTGATCGCTGGCCCGGCAGTATCAGCGATTGTTTGTCCGCCTCCGTTGCGGGTTTTGTTGCCGTAACGCCCGAATTTGAAGATCATGACGGTGCCATGGAATCGTGGTTGCGCGAGCTGCGCGAGGCACTGCATTCAGGGCGGCTCAGTCGCCTCACATTGCTGTTTCGAGATGGCATTCGCGCCGATGTCGTGCGTTCGCATGCGTTGCGATTCTGGCGCCGCGGCTCGCCGCTGCTGGACTGATCATTGCGATGAAGCTCGTGCGACCCGTTATCACAAGACCGATCCCGGACACGGCAGTTACTGGCGAACTGTCCGATCTGGATCCGCTGCAGGCGCGGGTGTTCGCAGCTCGCGGCGTCAAAGTTGCGTTGGAACTCGATTATCGTTTGCAGCATCTGGCGCCAATCAGTTCGCTCGATAACATCGACGCTGCCGTCAAATTATTGCTCGCAAGACGCGATGAACGCATTATCGTAATCGGCGATTTTGATGTCGACGGAGCGACAAGTACGGCATTGGTGCTGCGCTGCCTGCGCGACTTCGATTTTGCCGATGTTGATTACCTGGTGCCGAATCGCTTCGAATTCGGCTATGGTCTGACGCCTGAAATCGTGCGCGTAGCGGCGACCCGTTCGCCATCGTTGCTGATCACCGTGGACAATGGCGTGTCGAGCATTGCAGGTGTCGAGGAGGCCACTGCGCTCGGCATTCCCGTGCTCATCACCGACCATCACTTGCCCGGCAACGACTTGCCGGCGGCTGAGGTCATCGTCAATCCGAACCTGACCGGCAGCCGCTTTGCGAGCCGCCATCTCGCCGGCGTTGGTGTCGCGTTCTATCTCATGGCTGCGCTGGGCAAGGCGCTCGAACAGCAGGGCTGCGCCGCCGCTACCCGTATCCCGGCGCGCTACCTCGATCTCGTCGCCCTCGGTACGGTTGCCGATGTCGTGCCGCTTGATCATAACAATCGCATCCTCGTGCAACAGGGGCTCGAGCGCATTCGTGCCGGACAGTGTGTCTGTGGCATTCGCGCATTGCTGCATCAGGCAGGCCGCCAGCCATCGCGTACCGTCAGCTCGGATCTCGGTTTTGCCGTCGGCCCACGTATCAATGCAGCGGGTCGTCTGGAGGACATCTCCGTGGGCATAGAATGTCTGCTTAGCGATGATGCAGACACCGCGGCGAAGTACGCAGAACAACTCGATCGAATTAATAGTAAGCGACGCGAAATCGAGTCGACGATGCGCGAGCAGGCCTTCGCGTATGTCGACGGCATGGATGCGCATAATTTGCCGCCATGTGTCAGTGTCTACGACAAGACCTGGCACCAGGGCATCGTTGGGCTGATTGCGGCGCGTGTGCGTGAACGATGTTATCGCCCGGTCATTGCCTTCGCGCAACAGGGCGATGGGTTATTGAAGGGTTCTGCGCGTTCGATCGCAGGTGTCCATATTCGCGACTTGCTCGAGGCCGTCAACAGCGTTGATCCCGATCTGATCATCACATTTGGCGGGCACGCAATGGCCGCCGGACTTACAATTGCCGAGGAAAGATTCACGGCGTTTGCAGACTGTGCGGCAGCGCAGATCGGGCGCCTGTATCCAGATGCCGATTTCAGTGGCGCGATTGTCACGGACGGAAATCTTCCGAATGCACAAATGAACCTGGATTTTGCGCGCTCATTGCGCGATGCAGGCCCGTGGGGCTCGGGATTTCCCGAGCCACTGTGGAGCGGAGATTTCAAGATCGTCGAAAGCCGCACAGTGGGCGAGAGTCACCTGCGAATGCGCGTGCGACCCGCGACTGGCGGCGACGCAATCGATGCGATCGCCTTCAATCAGGCTGGACCGGTGCATCGGGGGGTTGTCCAACTAGCCTACCGGCTCGATGTCAACGAGTTTCGCGGTGTCGAAAGGCCGCAACTTGTCGTCGAGCAAATAGCCTCATTGCAGCGCGGCGGCGCATGATAAGATCGCGCGTTTTCCGCGCCGGAAACCACCATGGAAACGAGTCAGATCAGGAACACGATAGAAGATCTTGCTGAACGCACCAAAGCGTTGAGGGGGTATCTTTGACTACGACGGCAAGGCAGAGCGGCTGACGGAGGTCCAGCGAGAGCTCGAACAACCCGACATCTGGAACGTCCCCGAGCGAGCGCAGGCGCTTGGTCAGGAACGTGCACAGCTGGAACAGGTTGTCGTCGCGCTCGATGAGCTTGCAGCCGGTATCGATGATGCTGGCGAATTGCTGTCACTTGCCGTCGTCGAGGACGATGCCGAGACCGTTGCCGATGTCGTCAAAGACCTGCAGGGGTTCGAAACTCGCATCGCAGAGCTCGAATTCCGGCGCATGTTCGCCGGCGAAATGGATTCGAGTAATGCCTATCTCGACATACAGTCCGGTGCCGGTGGAACCGAAGCGCAGGATTGGGCCGAAATGTTGTTGCGCATGTACCTGCGCTGGGCCGAGGCGCACGGCTTCAAGACAGAGGTCATTGAGGTGTCGGCCGGTGAAGTGGCCGGCATCAAGAGCGCAACGGTGCACGTGATCGGCGACTACAGCTATGGCTGGTTGCGCACTGAAACCGGTGTGCACCGACTCGTTCGCAAGTCGCCCTTTGACTCGGGAAATCGACGGCATACCTCGTTCGCCTCCATATTCGTCTCGCCGGAAGTGGACGACAAAATTGACATCGACATCAATCCGTCTGACCTGCGCATCGATGTGTACCGGGCCAGTGGCGCCGGTGGCCAGCACGTCAACCGCACAGAGTCTGCCGTACGCATTACGCACCTGCCGACGAATATTGTCGTGCAATGCCAGAACGACCGCTCTCAGCACAAGAACAAGGCATCCGCGATGAATCAGCTCAAGGCGAAGCTGTACGAATTCGAAATGCAAAAGCGACGCGTGGAGGCGTCGGCCGTTGAAGAGAGCAAGGCCGATGTGGGGTGGGGCAGCCAGATTCGTTCCTATGTACTCGATCAGAGCCGAATCAAGGATTTGCGTACCGGCATAGAAACCGGTAACACTCAGGCCGTGCTCGACGGTGATCTCGATTGCTTCATCGAGGCGAGCCTCAAGCAGGGATTGTAATCGCGGAAGACACGTGTCAAACGAAAACGAAAAAGACGAAAGCAAACTGATCGCCGAGCGGCGTAGAAAGCTTGACGCGATGCGCGAGCGCGGCAACGCGTACCCGAACGATTTTCGCCGTAATGCGCTTGCCGATGAGTTGCAACAAACCTATGGACCGCGTGACAACGAGGCATTGTTGCATGACAAGGTCGACGTTGCCGTTGCGGGACGAATGATGGCCAAGCGCGTCATGGGAAAGGCCAGTTTCATCGAACTGCAGGATCGCTCCGGTCGCATCCAGGTGCGGCTGGAACAAGGCCGTTTGCCGGATACGGTGTATCAGGATTTCAAGAAGTGGGACGTCGGCGATATCGTCGCAGCGACGGGCACGTTGTTCAAAACGAAGACGGGCGAACTCACGGTAATGGCCGATCAGCTGCGGCTGCTTAGCAAATCGTTGCGCCCGTTGCCTGAGAAATTTCACGGCCTTGCCGATCAGGAAACGCGTTATCGACAGCGCTACCTGGATTTGATCGTGAATGACGGCAGCCGCGACGTATTTCGTAAACGGTCCGCCATCGTCGCGTACATCCGGGCGTTTCTCGATTCGCAGGACTATCTCGAGGTTGAAACGCCGATGATGCAGACGACGCCCGGCGGAGCGATCGCGAGACCGTTTACGACACACCATAACGCGCTTGACATGCCCCTTTTCCTGCGCGTTGCCCCGGAATTGAATCTGAAGCGACTGATCGTCGGCGGTTTCGAGCGCGTGTACGAGATCAATCGCAATTTTCGCAATGAGGGCGTATCGGCGCAGCACAGTCCCGAATTCACGATGCTCGAGTTGTACCGTGCATACGCGGACTACCAGGATCTGATCGAGATGCTCGAGGTGATGCTGCGTGGCATGGCGGATGCAATTCTCGGCACGACCGTGATTCGATATCAGGGAGAGGAATTCGATTTCTCCAAGCCGTTTCAATGTATGACCATCGAAGAAGTGATCAAACAGGTCAACCCGGACTTTAATGCAAGCCGCATGCGCGATCGCGATTATCTCGTCTCAGTTTGCGAAAAACTCGGCATAACGGTCAAGGACAATTACGGTGCCGGCAAGTTACAAATCGAGATTTTTGAGAAGAGCGGAGAAAATGAATTGCGGCAGCCGACGTTTGTGACACAGTATCCGACGGAAGTCTCGCCGTTGTCCCGGCGCAATGATGATGATCCGTTCCTGACCGATCGATTCGAATTTTTTGTCGCAGGCCGCGAAATTGCCAATGGATTCTCAGAGCTCAACGATCCAGAGGACCAGGCGGAGCGGTTTCGGGCGCAGGCCATGAATCGTGAAGCTGGCGACGACGAAGCGATGGCGTACGATCATGATTACATTCGTGCCCTCGAATACGGCATGCCGCCGACGGCCGGAATCGGCGTCGGCATCGACCGGCTGGTCATGTTGTTTACCGATTCGCCGTCGATTCGCGACGTGTTGTTGTTTCCGCACATGCGACCGGAAGTCTTCGACTGAGCTGCGCAACTCGCGCGCCCGTATATCATGTGTAGCAGGTCGATGCGCGGTACAGGTTTGCGAAGCATGAAGCTCGCGAAGCGAGCAGCGAGCAAGCCTGTACCGCGAATTGGGCTGCGCCGTAGGGAGGGCCTTGACGGTCAGGACGACCTAATGTCGCGGAGCACAGGGATGTGCGAGAGCGACCAGGCACGAAGGATTCGCGGCTAAAGCCGCTCCTACATGTAAGGCAAAGGAATGTGTTCGATTGACACGCCGTTGACCGACAGCGCTTCGTCGGCCCTGTCGGTCGGTATGACGGCAAGCAGATCAGTGCCGATCGCATTGAGTACCTCGCCGATATCGCGTTTGCCATCGGCTACCTTGTCACCGGCTGCTACCGGTTCGGCGCTTTGGAAGCGCAGCGTGCGCCGTTTTGTCGCGCCGCGGTAATGCGTTCGTGCAACGATCTCCTGCCCGGTGTAACAGCCTTTTTCGAAATCGATCGCGCCAAGCAGGTCGAGATTCAGCATGTGCGGTGTAAACTTCTCGGTCTGCGCCAGCCGGATTTCGGGAATGCCTGCGCGCAAATGTTTGAGCAGCTGCTCTTCCACGGAGCCGCTGAGTCCAAGCTGAACGGTGTTCACAGCCTGTGTCCCGAATTCGACCCGGGCGCGAAAACGAAACGTCAGCAGGCGCCGGGTGACTTCGTCGGCGAGATCGTCCGGCACCAGCAGTCCGTAGCCGTCGTCGATCCGGGTGACGCGCATCAGGCAGATGACGCGCCCCTTCGGGTTGCACCACGCCGCCAACAGCGGTTCTTTCTCGGGCACAAGGTCAATATCATTGCTCAGCTGGCCCTGCAGGAAGCTATGCGCATCTGTGCCCCGGGCGGTGATCAATGAGTAGGGTGAATCAGGCATTTTCTGTCGTTTCACGATTCCGTCACAAATTATCCTGTGACCATGCAGCTGTTTACACGGTCTGGCATACTGCCGTTATGCCCGTTAAGCACCCGGACAATCAGGTCGAGACGGCCGCAACCAGGCCCGAGCCGACCGACAGCGATGATACCGCGGTACGACCGGATGGCGAGCATTCCCCGAAGGAAATAGGCGGGCGAGGCGGCCCTGACCCGACGCGTTACGGGGATTGGGAAAAGGCTGGCCGTTGCATTGATTTCTGAATAATCAAATGAAGTGAAAGCATGAGTGATTCTGGCAGGCCACTGTCACCACATCTTTCGATTTACCGTTGGCCCGTGTCGATGGCGACGTCGATTCTGCATCGGGCCACGGGTGTTGCGATGTCGGTCGGCCTCGTCATATTCGCGGTCTGGTTGATGCAAACGGCGGCGGGTCCGGAACAGTACGCCAGGTTCAGCGGGCTGATGTCGTCGCTGTTCGGCAAACTGACGCTGATCGGCTGGAGCTACGCGTTCTTCTTTCACCTCAGCAATGGCGTTCGCCACCTGGTTTGGGATGCTGGTTATGGCTTTGAAAGGCAGCAGGTCGACGCTTCAGCGTGGTTCGTACTGGTTCTATCCATCTTGCTCACCGCCGCTTTCTGGGTGGTGCTGCCATGAGTTTGCGCACGCCGCTCGGTCGCGCTCTTGGCCTCGGCACGGCCAGGGCAGGTACCGAACACTGGTGGGCGCAGCGCGTCTCGGCCGTAGCATTGCTGCTGCTCGGAACATGGTTCGTGATTGCGCTCGTGATGCTCGATGGCCTGGATTATGCGGCTGCCGTTGCATTCATTGGCGCACCCTGGAACAGTGTTCTGCTCATATTATTAAGTGTGATGCTCGCTTATCACTCCTACCTCGGCGTGCAAGTCGTCGTTGAGGACTATGTGCATGCGCCGGGCATCAAGGTCGTATCCCTGATGCTCTCCCGATTCGCGCACATTTTTGTCGCAGTTACTGCCGTGTATGCCGTTTTCAAGATCGGTGTCGGCGCATGAGCGACTACGAATTCATCGATCATAGCTACGACGTCGTCGTCATCGGAGCCGGTGGCGCCGGTCTTCGCGCAACCTTCGGACTTGCCGAGGCGGGGTTCAAGATCGCCTGTGTCACGAAGGTATTTCCGACTCGAAGCCACACGGTCGCGGCGCAGGGCGGCATTAGCGCGGCGCTCGGCAATATGGGGCAGGACGACTGGCGCTGGCACATGTACGACACGATCAAAGGATCCGACTGGCTCGGCGACCAGGATGCGATCGAGTATATGTGCAAGGAAGCTGCCGGCGCGGTCATCGAACTGGAGCACTACGGCGTGCCTTTTTCGCGTACCGAAGACGGCCGTATCTATCAGCGCCCATTCGGCGGTATGACGACACGCTATGGCGAGGGCACGGCGCAGCGTACCTGTGCGGCAGCCGATCGTACCGGCCACGCGATGTTGCATGCGCTGTATCAGCAGTCGCTGAAACATGATGCCGAGTTTTACATCGAATACTTCGCGGTCGACCTGATCATGGAGGACGGTGCCTGTCGCGGCGTCGTTGCCATCGACCTTGCGACAGGCCGGGTGCACCGGTTTCGCTCACACAAGGTTGTCCTGGCTACAGGCGGCTACGGCCGCGCATACTTCTCTTGCACGTCGGCACATACCTGTACCGGGGATGGCAGCGCGATGGTGATGCGCGCCGGGCTGCCTGTGCAGGACATGGAGTTCGTGCAGTTTCACCCAACCGGAATTTACGGCGCCGGCATGCTGATCACCGAGGGCGTTCGCGGCGAGGGCGGTTACCTGACGAATTCGGATGGCGAGCGCTTCATGGAGCGCTATGCGCCGAATGCCAAGGACCTGGCCTCGCGTGATGTTGTGAGCCGTGCGATGACGATCGAGATTCGTGAAGGCCGCGGCGTCGGCGAACACGCGGATCATATTCATTTGCACCTGGAGCATCTCGGGCCCGCGATTGTCGACGAGCGCCTGCCGGGCATCGCCGAATCGGCAAGAATATTCGCTGGCGTCGACGTCACCAAGTCGCCGATCCCGGTGCTGCCGACCGTGCACTACAACATGGGCGGTGTTCCGGCGAACTACAAAGGTGAAGTCGTCACCTTGCGTGACGGTGATCCCGAGGCTGTTGTGCCGGGACTCATGGCGGTCGGCGAGGCAGCGTGCGTGTCCGTGCACGGGGCCAATCGCCTCGGATCCAACTCGCTGCTGGACCTGGTCGTGTTTGGCCGCGCCGCCGCTCATCAATGCGCCAGGACGATGCAGCCTGGCAGCCGGCATCGACCACTGTCGCCCGACGCAGGGCAAAACAGCGTCGAGCGCATCGACAGGATACGCAATGCGAGCGGCGACACGCCAACTGCGGACCTTCGCGTGGAAATGCAAAAGATCATGCAGAATCATGCGGCCGTATTTCGCACCGGCGAATCGCTGACCGAAGGTGTCGCGCTTCTCCAGCAGACTTTCGCGACTTTCGCCGATGTGAGCGTTGCCGACCGGTCGATGGTGTGGAACACTGACCTCGTCGAGACGCTGGAGCTGGAAAATTTGTTGTTCAATGCAGTGGCAACGATTGAGTCGGCGACCAATCGCCTTGAAAGCAGGGGCGCGCATGCGCGCGAGGATTATCCTGACCGCGACGACGACAGCTGGATGAAACACACTTTGGCCTGGGTGGATGACGCAGGCCGGGTATCGTTCGATTATCGGCCGGTACACCAGGACACTTTGACGCGTGACGTCGAATCCGTGCCGCCGAAAGCTCGCGTTTATTAGTCTGCTTACAGGAGCCCGACCTTGGCTGATTTCAGATTGCCGCCAAATTCCCGGATCCGGAAAGGTGAAAATTTTCGGCTGACTGGCAGTGCCGGCAACGTGCGTCGATTTGCAGTGTACCGGTACGATCCGGACAGCGGCGAAAACCCGCGCCTGGACACCTACGAAGTGGACATGGATCACTGCGGCCCGATGGTGCTCGACGCGCTCATTAAGATAAAGAACGAAATTGATGCGACCCTGACTTTCCGGCGGTCCTGCCGCGAAGGCATCTGCGGTAGTTGTGCCATGAACATCGATGGAAGTAACACACTCGCGTGCACCCTGGCCGTCGAGGATGTTCGCGGCGACGTGAAAGTATATCCACTGCCGCATATGCCCGTCGTCAAAGATCTCGTTCCGGATTTGACCAATTTTTATGCTCAGTACGCGTCGATCAAACCCTGGCTGCAGACGCGCACGCCACCGCCGCCAGATCGTGAGCGCTTGCAGACCAAGGAGGACCAGGAACTCATCGACGAGCCGGCCGCGTGCATCCTCTGTGCCTGCTGTTCGGCGGGTTGTCCGAGTTACTGGTGGAACAGCGACCGTTTTCTCGGTCCCGCGGCGCTGCTGGCAGCCTACCGCTGGCTCGTTGACAGCCGCGATGAGGCGACCGGCGAGCGGCTGGATGAGCTTGAAGACCCATTTCGCCTGTATCGATGTCACACGATCATGAACTGCACTGACGCTTGTCCAAAGGGCCTCAATCCGGCGAAGGCGATCGCCGCGACCAAGAAAATGCTGGCCGAGCGCCGCTAGGGGCGTGCGAATGCATCCGGCTGGTCGCTCCCGCACATCCCTGTGCTCCGCGACAAAAGGTCATCCTGACCGTAAAGGCCCTGTTACTGCGGGATATCGGAATATGCAGAAATCCAGACTCCGATGGCAGTGCCGCCGCGGCATGCGCGAACTCGATGAGCTGTTGACAAGTTATCTTGCGCGGCACTACGACGAGGCGGGCGACGGCGAAAAAGAGGCTTTCAGGCAGCTTTTGGAGCTTTCCGATCCCGAGCTGGCCGGGTATTTGTTAGGCACACAGATACCTGGCTCCGAGCGGATCACCAATGTCGTCGAACGCATACTTTGCCGAACTTCATCCTGAGCCGAAATTGCGGGTCATCGTATTGTTGTCAGGTTTGACAGCGTGCGTGGCGGGCGTTTGGCTGGTGCTGTCGATGCCGCTCGGTACGTTGCATCGCACATTGATTGTGTGTGGCTGGTTCTTTCTTTGCGGCCGTGAAATGGTGCAGACGTGGCGCGGCTATGCATCGAGTGGCGCATTGCGCATCAGCAGCGACGCATGTATCGAGGTCAGGCTGGTTGGCGGCGAGTGGCGGACAGCCTCATTACTCGCGGGCAGTCTCGTATTGCCTGGCGTCGCCTGGCTGCGCATTTCCGTGGCGGCCGGCGGCCCTGCCTACGGCGAATTGCTGACCGGCAACTCCCGCAAGAATGAAGACTGGCGACGCCTGCTGGTCATATGGCGCCACATTGGAGCAGCCAATTGAAGCTGCTACCATGCCCGACCTGTGGCATCCGCGGCGCTTGCGGTGGCAAGGGCAGGTCAGTCCGCGGCACTACGTCACAAAATCATATGACGGACGCTGAATTTGCAGAACTTTCGCTGACCCGGCCGGTCTATCCCGGAGTCGGTCGCTGTGCCAAATGACCATGAAGGCGCAACCCGATGTCGAATGAATTGACCGACATAAAATTGGTCAAACGGGTCCAGAGAGGCGACAAAGGCGCGTTTGACCTGCTGGTACTCAAATACCAGCACAAGATCGTGAACCTGGTAATGCGATATGTACGAGATCCGGAGCAGGCGCTGGACATTACGCAGGAGGCCTTCATCAAGGCCTACCGGGCATTGCCGCGATTTCGTGGTGAAAGCGCGTTTTACACCTGGCTGTATCGAATCGCTGTGAATACGGCCAAGAATTATCTTGCCGCCCAGCGCCGGCGGCCAATGGATATCGAGCTTGACCTGCAGGACCCGGAGCAGTACGAATTGCACGCACGGCTCAGGGAAACGGATACACCGGAAGGCGTAGCGCTCAGCCACGAATTGCAGCGAACCGTTGAGCGGGCCATCGCGGCACTGCCCGATGATCTGCGTACGGCGATTATTTTGCGCGAGCTCGATGGCATGAGTTATGAGGAGATTGCACAGACGATGGAATGTCCGGTCGGAACTGTGCGTTCCAGGATTTTCAGGGCGCGTGACGCGATCAGCAAGAAAGTCGGGTCCCTGATACGATAAGTTGGCGGGTGCACCCCGTGTGTGGTGGTTTATGAATGATGCGATAAAAATGCAGGTTTCGGCTTTTGTCGACGGCGAATTGCCGGACAACGAGGCGGAGCTACTGGTGCGCAGGCTGAGCCAGGATTATGAACTGCGGCAGCAGGTCGCAGACTATCTTGCAATCGGCAGGGTGATGCGCCGAGAGTCCGGCGTGGCGGGCGTCGAGCGAATGCGCGACCGTATCTCGGCGGAACTCGATGATCGTCCATCGCAGGACAATGCCGATCGTGCGCCGACCAGCAACCCGTCACGGCTGTTGCGGCCGTTAGCCGGCGTCGCGATCGCGGCGACGGTCGCCGTGGTCGCCATTCTTGGACTGCGGCAAACGACGGGGCCCGGGGAGCCGGGCGTCAACGAGATACCTGCCGCGGTTGCGGACGCGGCGACGGATGTCACTTACACCGAGCCCGCCCTTGGCGATGACATGTTGCGGCAGTATCGACTCATTCATGACGAAATCTCTTCGGACTTCGACGTCAGCGATATCAATGCCAGGCTCATGACGCTGCAGTTGCGAGACGCTGTCTATTTCGAGGAGGTCTCCGACGAGCAGGACATATCGGCTGTCGATGCGGTTGAGGACCCGGCGCCCGCGAACAGCCGGCCGCAGTGATGAGACAGCAGAGCTATTCCGCGGCTGCGGCGTGGATTGCGCTGGGTGGCCTGTGCGCCGCTGCTCCGGTGCTGGCTGCGGATGCGGCCGGACCGCACGAATGGCTTGATCGCATGGCAATTGCGGTGCAGACGACAAACTACGAAGGCACCGTGATTCGGCTGCGAAATGGCACGACCGAGGCGCTCAGGGTCGTCCACAAGGTCGTCGACGGCGTGATCCATGAGCGTGTGGTAGTGCAGGAAGGAAACGGCCTTGAAATCGTCCGCCACGGCAATGAAGTGCATTGCATCCTGCCCGACAGTAAATCGGTGCTGGTCGAGGAGTGGAACGATCAGAGCACGCTGTTCTCCAGCCTGCCATCCAGCGATATCCGCTTCGGCAGCGAATACGATATTGTCATCGTGCGCAAAGACCGAATTGCGGCGCGCAAAACGGTATTGCTGGCAATTCGGCCGCACGACAATTTTCGCTACGGTCATCGCATCTGGCTTGATATCGAGACCGGCTTCCCGCTTCAGACGCAGCTGATCGGCGATGACGGCAGACCGCTGGAGGAGGTCAAATTCGCGGACATCGATCTCGACTCGGAAATTCTCGCGAGCGCGCTGGCGCCGTCGTACAACACTGACAATTTCAGGTGGTATACGCAGCCGAGCCGCCGATCGAACAAAGTCGTGAAGACCGATTGGGCCGCTGAAGATCTGCCGACCGGATTTCGGGTTGTGTCGACACGGCAGGAGCAGGTAGCGGGCGCGGAAGGGCCTGTACTCCATATTCTCTATAGTGACGGCCTCGCGAACGTGTCCGTATTCATCGCGACCGAACAGGACAAGAATATCGAGCAACGCTCCCAGGTCGGGGCTTCAAATTCCTACAGCGTCGCCAACGGCAATTATCGTGTGACGGCTGTTGGTGAAGTGCCGGCGGTGACTGTGCAGCAGATCGCCGAGTCCATGCGCCTGGCCGACTAGAGAGGGGTTGGTAAAGTGGGGTCGAACCGCAGTTTTTTGAACTTCGGGATAGTCTCCTTTCCGCGCAAAAATAAAAACTTCGGTTCGACCCCACTTTCCATGGAGAATCCACAAGGAACGGTAGTGGCATTGCTGAGTGATGGTATCGACCATCGTGCCATTGTCGATGTTGACGCATTTGCGTTTTGCCAACGCTGCGCCGAGGGCCGCGGCTGCGGGGCGGGGATTTTCTCCGCTCAGCGTGGCAAGCGCAGAGTCGAGGCAGCGATTCGGCCGGGGCTCGAAATTCATGAGGGGGACTTCGTGAGTATCGGGCTTGAGCCCGGCAACGTATTACAGGCAGCAGCGATCGTATATGGTCTGCCATTGCTCGGCGCCGCGATCGCAACGGCGGCGGCTTATCTGTTTGCTTTCGGCGACCTGGCTGCAGCCTTTGCGGCGCTGGCCGGTCTGGGTGCCGGTGGCTACATGGGATACCGGCGGCTGCACCGCCGAGCCTGCCTGATGCAGTTTATTCCCACCGTGGCGGCGCGGATCGGACCCGACGGCGCGCCGACCTGAATGAAGAGCCTGCAGGTTTACAGCCGTCGTGGATGCCATCTGTGTGAACGGCTGATCGAAGCGTTACTGCCGCTCGTGCGAGGACGTCTTGCTGTAGAGGTGCGCGATATTGACAGCCGCGATGAGTGGCGGGCCGCCTTCGATATCCGGGTACCGGTCATTGAATTCGACGGCGAAATCGTCTGCGAGCATGTCCTCGACGAGGACGCGCTGAACCGAATTCTCGCAGGTCATTGCGACCGCGATATCTGAATGTGGAAAACTACCGGTATACTCCGCGGCTGCATTCGGCGCGGCGGTGGCCAGGCCGGACTCCTTAGCCCGCGTGTGATATGAAGCGTATTCGTAATTTTTCGATCATTGCCCACATCGACCATGGAAAGTCGACCCTGGCTGATCGATTCATTCAAATTTGCGGTGGCCTCACAGAGCGTGAGATGAGCAATCAGGTCCTCGACTCAATGGATCTCGAGCGGGAACGCGGAATTACAATCAAGGCACAGAGTGTGTCGCTCAGCTACGAGGCCGCGGACGGTGAGCGCTACCAGCTGAACTTCATCGATACGCCGGGGCATGTCGATTTTTCCTACGAGGTGTCGCGTTCGCTGGCTGCCTGCGAGGGCGCATTGCTGGTGGTCGATGCAGCGCAGGGCGTTGAGGCCCAAAGCGTCGCCAACTGCACGACGGCGATTGACCAGGGCCTCGAAGTCCTCCCGGTATTGAACAAGATCGACCTGCCTTCGGCAGACCCGGACAAGGTGATTGCGGAGATCGAGGATATCATCGGCATTGACGCTCAGGATGCCGTTCGGGTCAGCGCCAAGACCGGGGATGGCGTACCGGAATTGCTCGACGCCATTATCGAGAGAATTCCGCCGCCTGAAGGCGATGTGGATGCGCCATTGCAGGCACTGATCATTGATTCGTGGTTTGATAATTATGTCGGTGTTGTATCGCTTGTGCGCGTTGTCAATGGCAGTCTCGGCAAGGGCAGCAAGATCAAAGTCATGTCGACGGCCGGCTCTCACACGGCCGATCGTGTTGGGGCGTTCACGCCCAAAATGGAAGACCGCGACCGGTTGAGAACTGGCGAAGTCGGATATGTCATTGCCGGCATCAAGGATATCTACGGGGCCCCTGTCGGTGACACGCTGACGTCGGCACACAGGCCATGTGACGAACCGTTGCCAGGATTCAAGCAGGAACAACCGCGGGTGTTCGCTGGAATGTTTCCGATTTCCTCCGACGATTACGAGGGCTTCCGCGATGCTTTGCAGAAATTGCGCTTGAACGATGCCGCACTGCATTTCGAACCGGAAACATCGACGGCACTGGGCTTCGGATTTCGTTGCGGCTTCCTGGGCATGCTGCACATGGAAATCGTGCAGGAGCGCCTGGAGCGCGAATACAACATGAACCTGATCACGACGGCGCCGACGGTGGTGTTCGAGATCCTGGACAAGGCCGGCAACCTGGTTCATGTTGAAAACCCGTCGAAGTTGCCGCCCGCAAGCGATATCGACGAGCTGCGTGAGCCGATCATCCTGGCCAAAATACTGGTTCCCGAAAAGCACGTTGGTGCCGTCATCAAGTTGTGTATTGGCAAGCGCGGCGTACAAAAGCAAATTCGCTATCTGGGCAGTCAAGTGTCACTGGAGTATGAAATGCCACTGGCCGAGGTCGTCCTGGATTTCTTCGACCGTTTGAAGTCGGTCAGTCGTGGTTTCGCATCGTTCGATTACCATTTCGAACGCTTCGAGCCGGCACAGCTGGTGCGTCTTGATGTATTGATAAATAAAGAGCGCGTCGATGCACTGTCTGTTATCTTGCATCGCTCGAATGTCAAGGCACGAGGGCGCGAGCTGGTCGAGAAAATGAGGGAGCTGATTCCGCGTCAGATGTTTGACGTTGCAATTCAGGCTGCGATCGGCAGCCAGATCATTGCACGAAGCACTGTCAAGGCGTTGCGCAAGAACGTCACAGCCAAGTGTTATGGGGGTGACATAACTCGCAAGCGCAAACTGCTGGAGAAACAAAAGGCAGGCAAGCGTAGAATGAAGCAAGTTGGATCTGTTCAAATTCCGCAGGAGGCGTTTCTGGCGGTACTGCGTATTGACAAATGACTAGAGGGTTTCTTTGAGTATTGATCTTGCATTGATATTGACCGTGCTGACGGCCCTCACGGGCGTGGTCGTCGCACTTAATAGATTCTTGTGGCGCGATGCGGACAGCGCTGGTGACAGGCCGTCCTCGCGTGCGCGACGAACACTGGTCGAATATTCGCAATCGTTTTTCCCGGTCTTGCTGTTCGTATTGATTATTCGATCGTTCGTGTTTGAGCCGTTTCGAATTCCGTCAAGTTCTATGATGCCGACCCTGCTGCAAGGCGATTTCATATTCGTCAAAAAATACTCCTATGGCTTGCGGCTTCCGGTGACCGAATTCAAGATTGTCGAAATCGGGGAACCCCAGCGCGGTGACGTCGTCGTGTTTCGTTTGCCGTCGGACCCAAGCATCAACTACATAAAACGCGTCGTCGGCTTGCCGGGCGACAGGATAGTCTACCGGCGTCATCACCTGACGATCAACGGCGAATCGATTGCTCTCGAGCGCCACCCGGACGCGACGCCGATGGATCCACGATACATCGAGCAGCTCGGCGATCGGCAGCACGACATTCTCATTGTCGATCCACGCAACTCGCGAAAGGACGGGGAATACATAGTCCGCGAGGGCCATTATTTTGTCATGGGTGACAATCGCGACAATAGTCTCGACAGCCGCTTCATCGGTGAGATTCCCGAAACCAATCTCGTTGGCAAAGCCGTGCGCATCTGGATGCATATGGATGGCCTGAAATGGCCGCTCTGGGAGCGAATTGGTTCAAAGATTCAATAATGGGGTGCCAGTCACTGAAATGCTCGTTAGAATTGGGCTAGGGTGCGATATGCGCTCGCTGAACCGACCAGCAAGTGTCTGAATGCGGAGAATCCGGGATGTACGGCAATTTACAAATGCAACACGGTTCCACGAGTCGGTCGACCATTCAGGCCGGCCACAGGGTCTCTCGACGATTATTTTCCAGACGATTATTCTCCAGACGATGGCCGGCAACACGCCAGGCAGGCGCTACGACGATGGGATACATCTTGCTCATCATTTTTATCGGGCTGTTTGCATTCGCCGTGCTTCGTCTGACGCCGGTATATTTGAATTACATGAAAATTGTTGGAGTGATTGACGGTGTCTACGATGAATTCGACGGGCAGAATCCAACCAGGAGCGCTCTTCGAGGCTCGATTGGCAGACGAATGGACGTTGACAGCGTGGGCGTTATCACAGCGCGTGACGTGATAGTGACGGCCGTCGACGGCGGTTTCGAGGTCGCGGTGGTATACGATCACACGTCGCCATTCATCGCTAACGTTTCATTTATTGTGCACTTCGACAAGACCGTCATCGTACGCCGCTGAACGCGGCGCGCGTTCGTGTTCACGTACGCGCGCCATACATGAGCGATCACATTGGATAAGGCGGAGAGCTGGCTCAAGACAACGTTGAACTACCGCTTCAACGATGCCCAATTGTTCAGGCAGGCGCTCACCCACCGCAGTTCGCCAGGTCACAGCAATGAACGCCTGGAGTTTCTCGGAGATGCCGTGCTCGATTTCGTCGTCTCGGAGGTCGTCTATCGCAGCATGCCGGAGGCGTCAGAGGGCGATTTGAGCCGCCTGCGCGCGTCACTCGTAAAGGATACCTCGTTGGCCGAGCGGGCGATCGAACTGGGGCTTGGTGAGCATTTGATACTTGGCAGCGGTGAGCGTAAATCCGGTGGCCATCGACGAGAATCCATTCTGGCTGACACGCTCGAAGCGATATTTGGGGCGGTTTTTCTCGACGGCGGCTTTGACGCGGCGACAGCAGTCGTCGCGCGTGCATTCGGCGAGCGGATACATCACTTCCCCGATATCGATGAGCTACGTGATCCAAAGACGCGATTGCAGGAATGGTTACAGGCACGCAAGTTGGAGCTGCCGGACTACGAGCTGGTGGGAGTCAGTGGACTGGCACATAGACAGCGCTTTGAAGTGCGTTGCAAAATCGCCGGCATAGATGCGCAGACGCAGGGATCGGGGATGTCGCGCCGAAATGCAGAGCAGGAATCGGCGGAGCGCATGCTGGCGGAACTAGTGGTCCAGCAAGGTAGTATTGATGGACCACAGCGACGATAAAATTGAGATGAGCGAAACACCCTACCGCTGTGGATTTGTTGCGGTCGTCGGCCGTCCCAACGTTGGCAAATCGACACTGGTCAACGCATTGATGGGCACCAAGGTCAGCATTGTCACCGCGAAGCCTCAAACTACCCGTCATCGGATTCTGGCTCTGCATACTACGGCGAGCCGGCAAATAATATTCGTCGACACGCCGGGTTTGCACCGTAAGGCGGGCAAAGCGATGAATCGACTAATGAATCGTACCGCTGTCAGCGCGCTCGCAGACGCGGATGTCATATTGTTCGTCTCCGAGGCGACGCGCTGGACCGAAGAAGACGAAGATGTGCTCACTCGACTGAAGTCCAGTCAGTCGCCGGCCATCGCGTTGCTGAACAAGATCGATACCGTACATCCCAAGAGCCGCCTGCTCGAAGCGCTGAAGAAGATGTCCGCTCGTCATGATTTCAGGGAGGTCATCCCGATCTCCGCGCGCAAGCAGGATAATCTGCCGGTGTTAATGGATATCGTTGCGAATATTCTTCCGGAATCAGCGGCATTGTTTCCGCCCGATATGCGCACTGATCGCAGTGTCGAGTTTCATGCATCCGAAGTGATCCGTGAGAAGCTGACGGTGCTGTTGCATCAGGAGCTGCCGTACGGTCTGACGGTCCAGATCGAAGACTATCGGGTGGAGAAGGCGGGCGTTAGGATACACGCGATAATCTGGGTGGAGCGAGACAGCCAAAAGGGCATCGTTGTCGGCAAGGGGGGCAAAATCCTGAAAAAAGTGGGCAAGGCGGCGCGTATGGAAATACGCGACGAACTGAAACAGCCCGTGCACCTCGAGCTTTGGGTCAAGGTAAAGGACAATTGGGCCGACAGCGAAAAGGCTTTGTTGAATCTCGGTTACGAGTCACGCTGAAGTCGGTGATGAGCAGCATTCGATGACGACAAAACGAAGAGTCCAGCAGCAACCAGCCTTTATTTTGCATCACCGCCCGTTTCGCGATACCAGCCAGCTCCTGGACGTCATCAGCCGGGATTATGGCAGGCTGACGCTCGTAGCGCGGGGAAGTCGTGCGGCGCGCTCGCGGCTTCGTGGTTTGTTGCGACCGTTCCTGCCACTCAGACTTTCCTGGGTGATTTCATCAGATCTCGGCACGTTGACAGGAGCTGAGATCGACGACACGCCACTGACCCTGAACGGCGACGTGTTGCTGTCCGGTTACTACCTCAATGAGTTACTTCTCAAATTCCTGCATCGGCATGATCCACAGCCCGACATCTTTGCCGCCTACCGGCATGCAGTGACCCAGTTATGCCGTACCGATGATCCCGCGCCCAGGTTACGCGAATTTGAGATTGACATGTTGCGCCTGCTTGGCTATGCCCTGAATCTTGAATTCGAGGCATCGACAAACGAATTGCTGGACGCTGATGAATTCTATGAATACCGGGTCGAACAGGGCCCGGTGCGCGTCGCCAGACAGCACGGCACGATGGTGTTCTCCGGCAGCACCCTGCAAGGCATCCATCAACAGCGATTCGACGATCCGGTGATTCAGCGCGCGGCAGGGCGCCTCCTGCGCGAGGTGATCACGTATCATCTGGACGGCAAGGAACTCAAGAGCCGCAAGGTATTGCTCGATCTGCGGCGCGCTAATCTGGTATCCCGTCATGGTGATATCGACGGAGTACCAGCCTCAACCCATGCGGAGCCACATTAAATGACAAATCCACAGAACCTCGGCGTCAACATCGATCACGTTGCGACGTTGCGCCAGGCTCGTGGCACGAATTACCCGAGTCCCGCCACGGCTGTCCTGCTCGCCGAAAAAGGCGGTGCTGACAGCATCACAGTGCACCTGCGTGAAGACAGACGCCACATTCAGGAGAGCGACCTAGTTGCGATTAACGATGTCATGGGCACGCACATGAACCTCGAAATGGCAGTGGTCGATGAAATGCTCGAAATTGCCGAGCAGATTCGTCCGCGTGATTGCTGCCTCGTGCCGGAAAAGCGGCAGGAGCTAACGACGGAAGGAGGGCTTGACGTGCGCAGCCAGCAGGACAAGATTCGTGATGCCTGCGCGCGCCTCGGGGATCTCGGCATTCGCGCATCCCTGTTCATCGATCCCGATCACGCGCAGCTCGAAGCCGCCGTAGCCGCCGGGGCGCCCGTGGTCGAATTGCATACCGGGCGATACGCGGATGCTTGCGGTGACGAGCAAGGCACTGAATTGCAACGCATCATCAGCGCCGCCGAGTACGGACACGAACTTGGGCTGATCGTCAACGCCGGCCACGGGCTGCATTATGAGAACGTCGCGGCGATCGCCGCAATCGAGCAAATTATCGAACTCAACATCGGCCACGCAATTGTGGCGCAGGCGGTCTTCGTGGGACTTCAGACCGCGGTGAGCGACATGAAACGATTGATGACGGAGGCACGTTCCGGATGATTCCATCGTGATATTCGGCATCGGTACCGACGTCGTCGAATTGTCCCGCATACAGGCCATCTACGAGCGCTTTGGTGAGCACTTCGTCGAACGTCTGCTGATGGACGACGAGCTTGAATTGTTCCGGCGCAGCAAATGGCCCATAAGATTCCTGGCGATGCGCTTCGCCGGCAAGGAGGCTACTGTTAAAGCGATGGGTACGGGGTTCGCTCACGGCGTCTGGTTACGTGACGTTGGCATCCTTAATAACGACTGGGGCCGGCCTCTGGTCACCTGGTCGGAACGTGGCCGTCGTGTCTGCGACCGTCTCGGAATTGGCGAAGGGCACATCAGCCTTACCGACGAGGCCGGACTCGTTATCGCGTTTTCGATTGTAGAGCGCGCGGCCGACGCGTGACAGGACACTAGGATGCATTGCTTCTCATTCGATATCGAAACCGTCCCCGATGTCGAGTTCGGTCGCCGGATGTGGAATCTCGACGAGCTCGGCGACGAAGACGTCGCGACGGCAATGACCGTCATGCGGCAGCAGGAGAGTGGGAGTGATTTTCTGCCATTGCATCAGCATCGTATCGTGGCGATTTCGGTGGCGTTGCGCACTGGCGATGACTTCAGGATCTGGAGTCTCGGTGGCGAGGATGCCGACGAAGCCGAACTCGTGCAGCGATTCTTCGACGGTATTGAGCGATATACGCCGGATCTTGTGTCGTGGAACGGCAGCGGCTTCGACCTGCCGGTGCTGCATTATCGGGCGATGAAGCACGGCATTGCGGCACCGCGCTATTGGGAAATTGGCGATTCGGATCGGGAATTTCGATACCGGAACTACCTGAGCCGCTTTCACTGGCGGCATATCGACCTCATGGATGTACTGGCCGGCTTTCAGGTCCGTGGCCGCGCGAGCCTTGATCAGACAGCCGTACTGCTTGGTTTTCCGGGCAAGCTCGGCATGAGTGGCGACAAGGTATGGGAAATCTATTGCGACGGAGGAATTGGCAAAATTCGACACTATTGCGAGACCGATGTACTCAACACCTGGTTGATATTCCTGCGCTTCGAATTCATTCGCGGCAATCTCGACCAGGCTGGTCTGGAGCGCGAATTCAGGCTCGTTCGTGAAACCCTCAAATCGATCGACGAGCCGCACCTGACCGAGTTTCTGGTGGCCTGGAATTGAGCTGATGGCACGCCGACGCCGAGAGCCGGAAACGGCCCGCATTGGGTCCGTGACACACGACGGTCGTGGAATTGCGGCTCTCAATGGTAAAAAGGTCTTTGTCGCGGGCGCACTGGCTGGCGAAGAAGTGCGTTTCGTGCGCCGCAAATCACGCCGAAACTTCGATGAAGCCGAACTCCTCGAGGTCTTGCAGGCGTCGCCGAATCGCGTCGCAGCACGTTGTGCGGTTTTTGGTCGATGCGGCGGCTGCGCGATGCAACACATCAGTGCCGATGAACAACGCGCGATCAAGCAGCAGGCGCTGGCCGACAGTCTTGCGCGCATCGGCAAGGTCGAACCACAACATTGGCTGAAGCCGGTGACGGGACCGGACTGGTGCTACCGTCGTCGTGCGCGACTTGCGGTCAAGGACGTCGCGGCGAAAGGTCGGGTTCTGGTCGGCTTTCGTGAACGCCATGCGCCATACGTGACCGACATGCATCGTTGCGAAGTACTCGCATCGCCGATGGACGGCCTGCTGGACAACCTGAGCGAGCTGCTGGGAGGATTGTCGATTCGGGCGAGGATTCCTCAGATCGAGGTCGCCATTGCTGAGAACGCCGTTGCACTGGTATTTCGTGTTCTCGAGCCACCGAACTCCGCGGACAAAGATGTGCTGCGCAAATTTTCCGAGGAACATCATCTCCGTGTGTATTTGCAGCCAGGCGGACTCGATTCGATCAGTTTGCTGCATCCTGACGGGGCACAGGAGCCACTTTATTATTTGCTGCCCGAGCACGACGTGCGCATCGAGTTCGAACCTGCAGACTTCGTGCAGGTTAACGGCGATGTCAACCGGCGCATGGTTGCTACGGCCATCGAACAGCTTGATCCGCAGCCGGGCGATCGCACGTTGGACCTGTACTGCGGCATCGGAAATTTTTCGCTGCCGCTGGCCCGACTATGTGCGGAAGTTGTCGGCATCGAAGTCGAAGTGACGCTGGTTGCCCGTGCGGCCGCCAATGCGACGCGGAACGGGCTGACGAACGTTGCGTTCCGCTGCGCGGACCTGGCGGCAATCGATGGCTCCGAGGCCTGGCTCAGGGAACACTGGGACCGCGTGCTCCTCGACCCGGCGCGCACTGGAGCAGCGGAGATCGTTGCCAACATGCACGTGCTGCAGCCGCGGCGCATCGTCTATGTATCCTGTCATCCGGGTACACTTGCACGCGATGCCGGGGCGCTCGTCCACGAGCAGGGCTTCCGCCTCGAGGCGGCCGGCATCATCGACATGTTTCCCCACACGGCTCACGTCGAATCGATTGCAGTATTTATCCGTTAAATATCAAGCATATATGTAGAGTTATTCGAAACAACATTACCATGCGGCAATGCCATGATCGCCGACATTTCCGGCGACTCGTGATATTTTCAGGCTAAGTGGGGAACGCGCACGGAAATCGCACGGGGAACGGCATGTCACTCGGACCTGTGATGCTCGATATCGAAAGCGTCAGCCTGACACCGGCGGACAGGGATTTGCTCCGTGAGCCTGCCGTCGGCGGCGTCATCTTGTTCAGCCGCAATTACGAATCGCCGCAGCAGGTTGCTGACCTCGTGGCGGAAATTCGTGCGTTGCGCAGTCCGCCGCTGCTCGTCGCGGTTGATCACGAAGGCGGTCGGGTGCAGCGTTTTCGCGACGGCTTCAGCGTGATACCACCGATGCGGGTATTGGGGCGCATGCACGACCGCGATCCTGAGGTCGCCCTGCGGCTTGCGCGCCAGGCAGGATGGCTGATTGCGTCGGAGCTGCGCGCGGTTGGCATCGACCTGTGTTTCGCGCCGTGCGTGGATCTCGACTGGGGCGTCAGCGAGATCATCGGCGACCGTTCATTTCATGCAAAACCCGAGGTTGTCGCCGAACTGGCGACCGGGTTTTCGCGTGGTTTGCGCAGCGCCGGCATGGCCGCCGTCGCAAAACATTTTCCCGGCCACGGTGCCGTTGTTGCCGATTCGCACCTGCAATTGCCCATCGACCGGCGCAGCTACGGAGAACTCCTTGATGACATGCGGCCCTACGACAAGCTTGTCGATATCGGACAGCTCGCAGGTGCGATGACCGCACACGTTGTCTATCAACAGATGGATTCGAGGCCGGCCGGATTTTCCACATTCTGGATTCAAGGCGAATTGCGCTCCCGTCTCGGTTTCGACGGTGCCGTTTTCAGTGATGATTTGAGCATGCAGGCGGCGCGCAACTACGGATCGATGTCCAAACGCGCGAAGCTCGCACTCGACGCCGGCTGCGACATGATCCTGATATGCAATGATCGCGCCGCCGCACAGAGCGCAGTGAAAGCGCTGCACGACTATTCCAATCCATTGTCATTGGTGCGGTTCGCCCGGCTGCACGGCACGGGTCACGTCCTGCGCGAGTCGCTGCTCGCCAGTGACGAATGGCATGCGGCAAGCACCGAGCTCGCAAGCTGGACGGACAGGCCGCAGCTCGAACTCGATGCCTGAGGTGGTAATGAAGCAGTCATGAGGGATAAATTTGCGATCATCGTCGGCAGCGGATTCGACGGTTTTGTCGGCGCGGAAAATGGTGTGCAGCCGAGCACGCCATTCGGTGAGCCCTCATCTCCGATTCGCGATCTGACCATCGGCGATGACGTGCTGCGGGTGCTCTCGCGGCACGGCGATGATCACGCCATACCGCCGCATCTGATCAATTATCGCGCCAATCTTGTGGCACTGAAGAATCTCGATGTTGGCGCCGTGATCGCGCTGAATACAGTGGGTGTGATTAGCGCCGTTCGCAAGCCCGGCGAACTCGCCGTGCCGGATCAGATCATCGATTACACGTGGGGAAGGGAGCATTCGATTCAGGGCACGGCTGACAGTGGTGTGTTGCATGTCGACTTCACAGAACCGTTTACGCGGGCGCTCAGGGACAGGCTGTTATCGGCGGCGGCCGCCGCTGGCATTGATTGCCATGACGGCGGCGTATGCGCCGTGATGCAGGGGCCGCGCCTGGAGACCGCAGCCGAAATAGATCGGCTCGAGCGAGACGGGGCTGATTTCATTGGTATGACAGGCATGCCCGAGGCGAGCATCGCGCTGGAGCTGGGTCTTGACTACGCGTGCCTCGCGCTGGTTGTGAACAACGCCGCCGGGCGGGGCCAAAAGTCCATACACGAGGACGTCCAAACCAGTACCCTGTCGGCGAGAAAACAGGCGATCGACCTGTTGCAGCAGTTCTTTGCGCACGGCGACAATTCAAATCAATGAAACCAGTCAATCGGGAAATACTTGAGCAGGTGATCCTGGCGTCGGCCGATCCGGTTCTGGTCGTGCGCATCGATCATCCGGACTGGCCCGTGGAGTTATGCAATCCGGCGTTCGCGGCCGTCGATGCCGCGGACGTCCTGGGGCAGCCGTTCGCGGACGTGATCGAACGTCTTGTCGGCCGCGAGGCTGCGCTCGAGGTCAGCGAGTCGCTGCGCTCGAAGCAGGAGACGAGTTTGCCCCTCGAAGTCAACGGTCGTGAGTTCCTGCTGGCGCTCAAACCCCTGTCATCGCCTAATGCCGCCGCCGCAAGCCATTTCGCAGCATTCTGGCGTGGCGGTTCAGGTGCCGTTGACGCGGCTGATGCCGAGGTTCAGCACGAACTGCTCAAGGCCAAGCGCCGCATTCGTGATCTGTCGCGCGACGATCCCGTAACCGGTTTGTTGAACAGTGCCGCATTTCGCGACGTACTCAATCACGATTGGGCCGTCGCCGCTCGCGAAAAGAGTGCGTTGGCATTGGTGGTGTTGACACTTGACGATTTCGGCGCCTACCTGGAGGTATTCGGCCGCCATGCGGCTGATTCGTGCTTGCGTCGCGTAGGTCAGGCGATACGACGCTGCACCCAGCGTGCCAGCGATGTCGTCGCGCGGCTCGACGATGAGTGCTTCGTGGTCTTGTCGCATGTCGCGGACGAAGACGGCGTCACCGCATTCGCGGAACAAATATCCGCGGCCGTCAGAGAATTGGGAGTGCACCATCCACGATCACGCAGCGGACGATTCGTAACCGCATCGTATCGGATTTCGGTGACCGACGCGGCTCGCGACACGCGAGCTGCCGCAAAATTTCTCGATGACCTGTTGGCCGGTCCGTCCCAATAGTGCTTCACCAAAATCTCATTGACGGCGTACCGGCTCGACCTAATCAGTATTTTCTATCTCGTCTTCCGTCTCTTCATCTTCGACGCGGGTCACCTTAGCGACAACACCGAATTTCGGATGATCGAAATAACGAATGTCGCCGTTTTTGAAAATGCGGTTTTCCTGGATGCGATAGCGAACCGGGCCGGTCTCGCGAAATGCGTCGATTTCGTGTTGAATTCGATAATCCCCGTAAATTCTCGTTGGTCGTTTGCGGGTTACGGCCTCGCTGACGCCGGGTTGCTCATCAAGCGCCAGGTCGACGACCAGGTGCAGATAGCGGCCGAGGTAAAGTGTAAAACTTCCGCCGAGGCCCTGCGGCGGTTTTCCGAGCGCACGCAAGTCGATCGTGGCGGTCTCATCCTGTGGATACGTCGGCTGTGTCCAACCGACATGCATGATCGTTTCGTAAATGTCGAGTTGCTCGAAGCGGCTGATGACGTCATCCATCGTGAAGTCGTCCTCCGTGAGCAACAGAAATTCCAGGTCCCGGAGTTGTGGCGCTTCGATTTCCCCGTCATCGCCTGACAAATTTGTGTCAGAGATGACATCGAGCAGTGTATCGGCAGGCGGAGGGTCTGGAACAAACAGCTCGGTGCCGACAGAGATGTCCTCGGCATACGTGAAAATCACGATTTCGACCGTGTATCGTCGTACCTCGAGTTCTTCGTCGGTCGCCGGTGCCTGTGCAGTCGCGACAAAACACGATAGCGTCAGAAGCATAAATAATGTCAGTCGTTGCATCGTTAACTCTTCAACAAAAAAGTATCGTCTAGCCAGCGTGTGCCGCATTGTCTCTGACCGCAAGTTGCTCGAGAAGGTTCTCGATCATCTTGAAGCGCTGTTCGAGACCGCCGAGCTCGGCCCGAAACACCAGGCGGTGAGAGCCTTGCAGCCGATAACCCTGCCCGTCATTTTGCACCAATTGCACGAGCACAACAGGGTCGATGTGGCTTTCCTCGCCGAAAACAATGAATCCACCGTGGTCGGCAACATCGATTTTCTCGAGACCCAACGCCGTTGCCTGCCGCTTGATGGCGGCGATCCGCAGCAAATTCCTGGCAGGATCCGGTAACAGGCCGAAGCGGTCAATGAGTTCGACCTGCAGCTCACGCAAATCCGTCGTCGTGCTTGCCGCAGAGACTCGTTTGTACAGAATAAGACGCAGGTGGACGTCAGGCACGTAGTCTTCCGGCAGCAAGGCGGTTACGTGCAGGTTGATGTCGATGCCGGCGTTGAGTGGCGCGTTGAGGTCCGGCTCCAAGCCTGCCCGCAGCGATTCGACGGCGCGACCGAGCAATTCCGTGTACAGGGAGAAGCCGATCTCCTGAATCTGTCCACTTTGTTCATCGCCCAGCAATTCCCCGGCGCCGCGAATCTCCAGATCGTGCGTGGCAAGCGTGAATCCAGAGCCGAGGTCTTCAAGCGAGTCGATGGCCTCGAGCCGCTTGATGGCGTCGGCTGTCATCGCGGCCCTGGGCGGCACAAACAGGTACGCATAGGCGCGATGGTGGGATCGACCAACCCGGCCGCGCAACTGGTGCAGCTGCGCGAGACCGAAGCGATCGGCACGGTTGATGATGATCGTGTTGGCTGTGGCGACATCGATGCCGCTCTCGACGATCGTCGTGCACAGCAGGACGTTGAATCGGCGGTGATAGAAGTCGAGCATGACTTGCTCGAGTGCGCGTTCGGGCATTTGTCCGTGGGCAACGCGCAGATTTCCCTCGGGCACGAGTTTTGCGAGCTGTTGCTCGACACGACCAATGTCGGCCACCCGATTGTGAATGAAAAACACCTGGCCGCCACGCTTGATTTCGCGTAAACAGGCTTCGCGAATAACGACGTCGTTCCACTCGCTGACGAAGGTCTTGACGGCGAGGCGTCCGGCGGGTGGCGTCGCAATGAGTGACATGTCGCGAATGCCGCCCAATGCCATGTTCATCGTTCGCGGAATCGGTGTCGCCGTCAATGTCAGAACGTCGATTTGGCTTCGCAGCGTGCGGATTGCTTCCTTGTGGCGCACGCCGAAGCGGTGTTCCTCGTCCACGATAACGAGGCCGATGTCCTTGAACTCCTTCGTGTGCTGCAACAGGCGGTGCGTGCCGATAACGACATCCACGCTACCCGAGCGCATGCCCGCGACGACGTCACGGACCTGTTTTGTCGTCTGGAAGCGCGACAGCACCTCGACACGAACCGGCCAATCTGCAAAGCGGTCTCTGAAAGTCTGCCCATGCTGTTGTGCCAGCAGCGTCGTCGGCACGAGAATGGCAACTTGCTTGCCGCCATAGACCACGGCAAACGAGGCGCGCATCGCCACCTCGGTCTTGCCGAAGCCGACGTCTCCGCAAACGACACGATCCATCGGCTGATCGGAGGCGAGGTCCGCGAGAACCTCGTCAATTGTCCGTGCCTGGTCTTCGGTCGGCTCAAACGGAAAACCGCTCTCAAAGGCGCGATAGTCGGCTTCGGGCCAGCGAAAACGGTGTCCGGGTCGCGCAGCGCGGCGCGCGTAGACATCGAGTAATTCGGCCGCCACATCGCGGATCTTGTGGATCGCCCGTTGCCGCGCTTTCGCCCATTGATTGCTGCCAAGGCGGTGCAAGGGCGCATGTTCGGGCGCTGCGCCCGTGAATCGGGAAATCAATTCAAGTGCATGAACCGGAACGTACAACTTGTCGCCATCGGCGTATTCGAGCTGCAGAAACTCGCCATCGACGCCACCGGCTGTGAGCGTCGTCAGTCCCAGGTATCGGCCGACGCCGTATTCCGCGTGCACCACAGGCGATCCCTGGATCAGGTCATTCAATTGACGAATGATGGTTTCGGGGTCGCGCTCGATCTGGCGGCGCCGGCTGCGGTTGCGCACGCGATCGCCGAACAGCTGCTGCTCACTGATGATTGCGACGTTCGCATCGGGCATCAGAACGCCGTTTTCGAGCGGCGCGACCGCGATTCCGATACGTTGCTTTGCGGCACCGAAAGCGGCCCAATCATCGATGCGTGCGAGGTCGAGGCCGCGCCCGGCGAGAAGTTCGAACAACTGCTCGCGGCGCCCCGGTGAGTCGCTCGTGAAAAGAACGCGGCCGTCGAAGGACTGCAGAAATTGCATTAGTCCCCGCGCGGCGTCTTCATATCGGGTCTCGATCTTGAGCGCAGGCGGAAGTCGTGTTCGCAGATTGCAGTTGCCCGGAATCTCGGGCAACGACTGTGACGAATAAACAATCCGGCGGCATTTCTCGAGTTGTGACTTGACGCGTGCGACATCGGCGAAGGTCTCCTCTGGCCGTAATATCGGGCGCTCCGGATCGATGCGGCAAATCTCGTATCGCTCTTCGATCTCGGTCCATGCCTGCTTCAATATCGAGTCGAGCGCATCGGGGGCCAGGACGATGCAGTCATGTGGCAAGTAGTCGATCAGGCTAGCCGTCGTTTCGAAGAACAGAGGCAGGTAGTACTCGATGCCGCCGTGGGCGATGCCGTCTGATATCTCGCGGTAGACACGCGATCGTCCGGGTTGCCCCTCAAATCGTTCCCGGTAACGCTCGCGGAAATCGCGAACCGAGGCGTCGTCCAGTGGAATTTCCCGTGCCGGCAATACCTCTATCGAATCGGCGCCGCCGCCGGACAATTGTGTCTCCGGTGAAAAGAAACGCAGCGCTTCGATGTCGTCGTCAAAAAAGTCGATTCGTATCGGTTCGTCTGAACCCATCGGGTAAACATCAATCAATGAGCCGCGCACGGAAAATTCGCCGTGCTCGGAAACCTGTGGCACCCGCAGGTAACCGGACGCCGTCAATGACTCGACAAATTCGTTACGAGGCAGCGTTTGGCCCGTACGCAGCGTCAGCGATCTCGCCGCGACGTAATCGAGGGGCGGCAGCCGTTGCAGCAAGACAGGCGCAGATGCGATGATGACGCCGCCATGCAGAGCTGGCAGCTTCGACAACACCGTGAGGCGTTCCGAGATGATGTCCTGGTGCGGCGAGAAACTGTCCCACGGCAATGTTTCCCATTCGACGAAATGCAGAACCGGGACCGCGCCACCTGCAAAGAAGCGCACCTCCGCCTCGAGCTGGTCAGCATGCTGCGGGTCGTTGGCAAGAACGAGCACCGGAAAATTAACATGGCGCGACAGCTCGGCCGCAGCAAGCGCAGTACTCGCACCGATCAAGCGACCCCAACCGCGAGTTCCGCCGGGTGGCGGCAGATCCGGCGTTGGGGAAATCAGCAAGGTGTCGTCAGGCACGGGCAAGGTCAGTGGAGAAACGGGACGCGATTATACACAGACGCCGTCCGCGCCCGGTCGTGCATTGAAAACGCCCGGGCTCTGGCGTGCCCGGGCGTGGGTGTCATTGGGTCAGCTGACTGTTATCGTTTTACGACGGCGTGGATGACCCGGTCATATTCGAAAAAGACGACGAAGCCCTGGTATTCCCAGCTCGAGATCGGCGGATCCCCGACGGCTGCCTTCTTGGAGACGGGACTGCCGAAGCTCGATTCTACGTTGCTCTGCGTCATGCCACGAGTCGGGCGCGGTGACTCCGCATCGGTGACGATGCCATCCATTTGCAAGGTGTCTGCATGGGCGCCTGCCATCATGCCGAACACCAGTGCGATGAGAGTGATTGTTCGCAGCTTTGCCATCGGGGCTGTCTCCGTGTGTCTACCGGCGAATATAGCACTGCTCGTCGGTGCAAAAAACACTTGATTTGCAAGGTTTTACATCGTTATGGGAGCACGCTCGCGGACTTGGGTCTCAGTATCGCGAACCTGCGACGATACAGCCGTATCGACCTGTTTGTCGTATTCCGCCACGATCAAAACCGCGGCCGCTGTAACGTGAACTGCGTCACACTTTCGGGGCTGTCATGCCCCAACTACTGTGTGGCTTCGATTGTGGTCTAATGCGTGGCAATGTTTAGCCCGGTCGAACTATTTGTCGGATTTCGTTATTTGCGGGCGAAGCGACGCACCCGATTTGTGTCGTTTATCACACTGATATCGTTGCTCGGTATCGCGGTCGGTGTGGCTGCGCTGATCGTAATCCTGTCGGTCATGAACGGTTTCGAGAGCGAACTGCGCAATCGACTGCTTAGCATGTCGGCGCACGGCTATGTCACAGGTGTGGACGGAGTCACGAATAACTGGCGTCAGCTGGTTGACGAAGTGTCCGCAGAACCGGGCATTGCGGCCGCCGCGCCGCTGGTGCAAATGGAAGGCATGATTCGGTCAGGCCGCAAGCTGCGGGCCGTCCTCGTCAATGGGATCGATCCTGCGTATGAGAAGCGCCTCTCGGGGCCATGGATCAATATGCTCGAGGGAGACCTCGACGCGCTGCAGCCGGACAGCCGCGCCATCATTCTCGGCCGATTGCTTGCGATGGATCTTGGCGTGCGTCTCGGCGATGGTGTTGTGCTGCTGATTCCACGTCCTGTCGGTGACGGCACGATGCAGCCGGTACTCGAGAGGTTCGTGATCCGCGGCGTTTTTGAGATTGGAATTCAGGAGCACGACGGCCGGCTTGCACTCGTCAATGCCAGGGATGCCGCCGGCATACTGTCGCTCGGTGATGAGGTCAGCGCGGTGCGCTTTCGCGCCGAAGATGTCATGGCAGCCCCGGCGTTGGCACGGGCGCTCGAAAACCGTCTTGGCAACGTTAAGAGCAGTGACTGGAGCATCGAAAATGCAAGTTATTTTCGTGCTATTCGGCTCGAGAAAATGATCATGTCCCTGATTCTGTCACTGATTATCGGCGTTGCTGCATTCAATATCGTTGCAAGTCTGGTCATGGTCGTCACCGACAAGACGAATGACATTGCGATTCTGCGAACGCTGGGCATGGGCACCAGTGGCGTCGTGCGTGTGTTCTTCGTTCAGGGTGCCGTGATTGGTTGGGCCGGTGTCATCCTTGGCGTCGCGCTTGGCGTTGTTATAGCAATCAACGTACCGGTCATTGCGCCCGCAATTGAGCGCTTGCTGGGTTTCCAGATCATGCCCGGTGACGTGTACTACGTAACGCGAATTCCGTCGGAGCTTGATTGGGCGCACGTTGCCACGATCGGAATTGGCGCATTCATTTTAACGTCGCTTGCGACCTTGTATCCGGCGCGGCGGGCGGCACGTATCAATCCCGCCGTTGCATTGCGCTATGAATAGTTGGTTGCGCAGCCGTTTCGAGTTCTGGATTGGAATTCGCTACGTTCGGTCACGCAACAGCAATAATTTTGTGTCACTGATTTCCATGATTTCGATCCTCGGCATCGCGATCGCGGTGACTGTGCTGATCGTGGTGCTGTCTGTCGTCAATGGCTTCGAGCGCGAACTCAAGGAAAGACTGCTCGCGATGACATCGCATGCGAGCATTGAGGGCATTGAGGGCGAGTTGGTTGATTGGCAATCGCTGGGCGAAACGGCGATGAGTAACCCGCGTGTCAGCGGCGTTGCCCCGTATGTCAGCGGTCAGGCGCTCATGATCTTTGGCGAGAAGCTGAGCGGTGCCGAGTTGCGCGGCATTGATCCGGACCGGGAGATCGCGGTCTCGGGGGTTGAGGACGTCATGACGCAGGGTGAGCTGGCAAGCCTGTCACCAGGGAGTTTCAATGCCATACTGGGTATTGAGCTGGCCGCTGAACTCGACGTCGGCGTCGGCGACAAGGTGACGGTGACATTGGCGGAGGGCATTGTGACGCCGCTGGGTTTGATGCCGCGCACGAAGCGATTTACGGTTAGCGGCATTTACCGTGTTGGGATGTATGAATTCGATCGACGCCTCGCTTTCGTCAATCTTGAAGATGCGCAAAGGCTGTACCGTCGAAAAGGCACGGTCACAGGCGTGCGGCTTGCAGTTACAGACATTTTTGAGGCGCCCGCCATTGTCCGTGAGGTCGCGCTCGAGCATGGCACGCTTGTTCTTGTCACGGACTGGACGCGGCAGCATGTCAATTTTTTTCGTTCAATTCAAATCACGAAATCAATCCTGTTCGTGATTCTGCTGCTGGTCATCGCCGTCGCGGCATTCAATATTGTCTCGACGCTGGTCATGGTCGTGAAAGACAAACAGGCAGACATCGCGATCTTGCGCACGATTGGTGCACGGCCGTCGAGTATTCTCAGGATATTCATCACCCAGGGCAGCATCATTGGCGTCGCCGGCACCGCCGCGGGCGTGTTGTTGGGCACATTGATGGCCCTCAATCTGGAGAATATCGTGATTTTTTTCGAAGCGACACTGGGCATCAAGTTTCTCGCCGCCGATGTGTATTTCATCAGCGATTTGCCGGCCGACCTGCGGCTCAGTGATGTGCTTGGAATTGCCGCAATTGCGTTGACGCTTGCGCTGGGATCGACGTTGTATCCGGCGTGGGTAGCCGCCAGGACGGCGCCCGCGGAGGCGCTGCGCTATGAGTGAAAATGCGGTACTGGAGTGCCGCGGTGTTGTGCGCCGCTTCGCCGAAGGCAGCTCCGTACTCGAGGTCCTGCGCGGCATCGATTTGACGATCCATACCGCCGAGCGGGTGGCGATCATCGGTACGTCCGGTTCCGGCAAGACGACACTGTTACAGATCCTGGGCGGGCTGGATGACCCGGATGACGGAGCGGTATTCGTTGACGGACAGCCGATGCATGGCGGTAGCGAGACCGCGAAGGGGGATCTGCGCAACCGCTACATCGGCTTCGTCTACCAGTTCCACCACTTGTTGCCCGAGTTTACGGCAGAAGAAAACGTTGCGATGCCGCTGTTGATCCGACGCGAAGCCAAATCGGCGGCCTTCGATCAGGCGCGCGCGCTTCTGGGGCGAGTTGGCCTCGGCGATCGTTTGACGCATAAACCAGGCGAGCTATCCGGCGGCGAACGCCAGCGCGCCGCCGTCGCGAGGGCGCTGATTACACGGCCGCAACTCGTACTTGCCGATGAGCCAACGGGAAATCTCGATGCCGGCAACGGCGAACATGTCTTGCAACTCATGCTCGAGCTGAATCAGGAGTTGCGTACGAGTCTCGTCATCGTGACGCACGACCAGTCGATCGCCGAACGCATGGACCGAGTGCTGGTTCTCGAAGACGGGCGGCTGCACTCGCAGGGCTAATCCCGTTCTTGCGTACGAGCGGCAGAATTAAAGCAGCGCATCGCGGCGGTTGCGCTTGCGAGTCTTGTACTTTCCCACTGACACCCGCCAGAAAATATCCAGCACGATGTAGCCAACCAGCGACGCGCCAGCACCCAGCAACAGGCTGCCCAGCATCATCGGTTGCCAAATCGTGATCAGCGTGTGAGTGACCCAGTCGATCGACATCTCGATGCGAAACGGGCCTGGCTCGATACGTAGCAAATACGCGCCGATACGGTAAGCGAGGAAATACATCGGGCCCATCGTCAGCGGGTTGCTCACGAGCGTCGTCACGGCGGCGATCGGAATATTCACTCGCAATGCGAGTGCCGCAAGCGCCGCGACGACGGGGTGCCCCGGGACCGGAATGAAAGCAACAAACAGGCCGAGGGAGAATGCCGGCACTGCGGTTTTGCGGCGAACGCTCCACAGTCGGTTGTCATGCAACAAGTGACGAAACGGCGTCATGAACCATTGCCGGGTGACGACGTGGCGTTTGAAGGCAAATTTCCGAAAAAAGCGTCTTGGCATGCGTCGACAAATCCGTTTCGATGACAGCTGCCGACGCCTGCGCCTGCGCTGCTGATGATCAGGGCCTGCCTTTGCCTGCTGGCGGGCACTTACGCGCTGCAGCTTAGCAGTTTTACGATACCGTCAGCCGTGATGTCCGTAGCGGCGTTCGCGTGCGTCGTGATGCTGCCGTTTCGGCGCTTGCGCAGTCTGGCTCTGATCGCGGCTGGCCTGGCACTGTTTCATTTCCACGCCTTGCAGGTTGTGGATGCTCGAATCGAGCCGCGGTTCGCAGGCGACAGCCTGTTGACCACGATCAGTGTCATCGATTTTCCGCGTGCGACAAGCCGCTCCGTGAGTTTCCTGGGAGAGCCTGTTGACGATTCACGCGTTCCGGCCCGCGTCCGTGTCAGCTGGTACAACCCGCCCGTGGCGCCGCGCCTGGGCGATGTCTGGCAGCTCGAGCTGCGCCTGAAGTCCCCGCGGGGAAACAGTAATCCCGGCGTATTCGACTACGAGTCCTGGTTATTTCGCGAGCGCATCGGGGCTGTCGGTTACGTCGTCAATGGCAAACGGAACAGGTTACTGCAAACCCGGACGAGCGGTGCGGTCGACCGATACCGGCAGGCATTTGTCGATCGATTGCAGCAGGTTTTGCCGGACGGTCGTGCCGCATCCGTGATCGCAGCCATTTCGGTTGGCGCGCGACACCTTGTTACGCCGGAGCAGTGGGCAAGGTATGCCAAGAGCGGTACCAGTCACCTTATGGCGATTTCCGGGCTGCATGTGGGTCTGGCGGCTGCTGTCACCTATGTCTGCACGCTGTTTTCTCTGGGTCTTTTTCGCTACGGCGGCAACAATCGGGACGTCGCAGTCTGCGCGGCATTGTTGACCGCGGCAGGCTACGCGCTCATTTCGGGTCTTGCGGTGCCGGCATTGCGCGCAACACTGATGCTCGCAATGATTGCCGCGGTATTGCTGCGGCGGCGGTATCCCCGGCCTCTGCTAATACTGTGTGCAGCGTGCCTGGTCATCGTCATACTCGATCCGCTGGCCACGATGGCGCCCGGGTTCAAGCTGTCATTTGCCGCTGTCATGTTGCTGCTGTGGCTGGCAAACAGGCTCACGCCCCTTGCAGCTGTTCCGGGCTTGCGGCGGCCGGCCAGCGCGTTGCGCAGCTTATGGACGATGCAGCTGATCCTGCTGCTTGGCCTGTTGCCGCTGACCGTGCTGATGTTTCATCGTATTGCTGTCGTGGCGCCACTCATGAATTTGCTCGCCGTGCCATTGTTCAGCTTCCTGACAGTGCCGCTCGTCTTGATCGGCGTTGTTTTGGTCGGTCCGCTGCAGCCGCTTGGTGACGGTGCGCTGCACGCGGCGGCGGCGAGTATCGAATTGCTCGAATGGTTGGTCGGCAAATCGCTGCTGCTGCCGTATGCGGACATGACGACAGCGACGATAGAGCAGGGCGCCTGGTTGTATTTGCTCTTGCCGCTGATGTGGGTTGTGGCGCCGCCCGGCTGGCCCGGACGTTACGTCGCATGGTTGGCGGCATTGGCGCTGACTCTGTATCGACCCGGCGGGCCCGGGGAGGGCTGTGCCGATGTCGCGGTGCTGGATGTCGGGCAGGGACTGGCCGTTGTCGTGCAGACACACGAACATGTTGTCGTGTTCGACACCGGCCCGTCGTTTTTCAGCGGCAGCAACATGGGCGACCGCGTCGTGTTGCCTTATCTGGCCGGCCGCGGCATCAGGCGCATCGACAAGCTCATCGTCTCGCATGCGGATATCGACCACGCGGGCGGCGCCCCGGCGCTGCTCGCGGCGCTTACCGTCGATGAAGTATTGGCGGGCGAACCCGTTGCGAGTATCGGTGTTCAGACGCAAGCCTGTGTAAGCGGCATGCGTTGGCGGTGGGATGGCGTTCTCTTCCGGTTTCTGCACCCGGACGTCGATGCTCCGGGAGAAGGCAACGACGCGTCTTGCGTTTTGCTGATCGAAACAGGAACTCACCGGCTGCTCGTGACCGGCGACATTGAGGCGTCTGCGGAGCGGCGGCTGCTCAGCGGGCACAGGCTGCCGTCGGTCGACGTCGTGACGGTGCCACACCATGGCAGCCGCACATCGTCATCGGACTCATTTGTTACGGCTCTGAGCCCGTCCGTAGCGATCGTATCGGCGGGCTACAACAATCGCTGGGGTTTCCCCAAGGATGATGTCGTCGCGCGGTGGCGTCATGCGGGTGCAGACGTTTTGCAAACAGCCGTCTCGGGTGCGATCGTCATTCGCGTCTGCAAACATGCCGGAATCGTGTCAATCACGCAGAATCGGGAGCAGCGCCGACGGATCTGGCACGCCGTTGCCACCGATGACGGGAAAAAGGCCGATTGACCGGGAGAATTTTGCTCTCCGGCACTGTATATTTCATTTTTCCTCTGAGTCGGGCTGTATGGTTGAGATAGTCAAATCCGGTGGTTGGTTGATGGTGCCAATCATTATTTGCGCGATCACCGCGATGGGAATCATGCTCGAACGCTTTTGGACCCTGCAGCAAAAGCGGGTCATTCCGGAGGATCTGACCAGCAAGGTCTGGGGCTGGGTCAAGAAAGAGCAGCTCGATCAAAAACAGATTCAGAGTCTGCATCAGGGCTCGCCGCTCGGGCAGATTCTCGCTGCCGGACTGATCAATCGCGATCGCGAGCGCGCCATTATGAAGGACAGCATCGAGGATACGGGGCGCCACGTTGTGCACGAACTCGAGACCTACCTCGAAACGCTGGGGACGGTCGCGGCGGTGTCGCCACTGCTCGGCCTGCTGGGCACTGTCATCGGCATGGTAAAAGTATTCGCTGCGATCACGACACACGGTGTCGGCGACCCCACAGTTCTGGCCGGTGGCATCGCCGAGGCGCTGATTACGACGGCAGCAGGCCTGTCAGTGGCCATCCCGGCGCTCATCGGCTATCGCTACTACCGCAACCGCGTCGACACACTGGTCGTCGACATGGAGAAAGAGGCAATCAAGCTCGTCGAGGCGCTGCATCGGCGGCAACTGAAGGAAAAGGGATGAGGCTCAGTTTGCGGGCGCGATCGGAACCGGAGGTCAATCTGACGTCATTGATCGACGTCGTGCTGTTGCTGTTGATTTTCTTCATGGTGTCGACCAGCTTCGTCAAGAAATCGCGAATAGCGATCAGACTGCCGGCAGTGGACAGCGCCGCGATCGTCGAAGACACACGGCTGCAAATCGATATCATGATTACCGAGACAGGAACCTATCTCGTCAACGGCCGCGAACTCATCAACAATCGGCCCGAAACCATTCGCAATGCGCTGCAAAGAGTGTCGGGCGGCGACAATTCGCTCCCGCTGACGATCAGTGCGGATGCAAACGCGAAGCACCAGCACGTTGTAACGGCAATGGACGTCGCCGGCCGGCTCGGGTTCGTGCAGATCAATATTGCGACGATCAATGATTCAGGATCCAGGTAGCTGCGCTCGGGAGCCAGGCGGTCACTGTGAGTAGTCGAATCGATGCGGGCACGACCGTCGTATATCGGCGGCTCTGGCGCTATGTCGTGCCACATAAATTGATCGGCTTGATTGCAATCGTCGGCATGACAGCGACCGCGCTCATCGAAGCGAGCCTCGTGTATTTGCTTGAGCCGCTGATGGATGATGCGCTGGTCGCACAAAATCTTGAAACGGCCAAGTGGATGCCGCTTGCGTTCATCGCGATCTTCATTGCTCGCGGTATTGCCGGCTTCTCGACCGAGGCATCGCTCGGCTGGATTGGCCGCAACGTGATCAGTGCCTTGCGCCGCGACGTATTCGGCAAGTTTCTGACTCTGCCGACGCGATTTTTTGACAGGCAGAACACGGGACCGCTGCTGTCACGCATGACCTATAACGTCGAAATGGTTGCCGAATCGGTCACCAGCGTCGTTACAATTGCGGTCAGAGACGTGCTGACCGTCTTCGCAGCATTCGGCGTCATGCTGCTGCAAAGCCCGACACTGACAATATTCATCGCGATCCTGTTTCCGGTGGTTGCTGTCATTGTGCGCATATTGGGCGTCGCATTCCGCCGTTACAGCAGTCGCATCCAGGACACCGTGGGAGAAGTCACCCAGGTAACAGAGGAGGTCGTGCGTGGCAACTGGGTGGTCAAGGCGTTCGGCGGCTACGACTACGAGAGACGGCGCCTCAATGAAGTCGACGGCAAGAACAAGAAACAGAACCTGAAATTGATCCGGGCACGGTCACTCGGCGTCGCCGTCACACAGGTTATTTTCGGATTCGGAATCGCTCTCGTCATATACGTTGCGAGCCAGGAGTCGATCGACGGCAATCTGACTCCGGGTCAGTTCATCTCATTCTTCGGTGCGATGATGCTGATGCTGCAACCAGTACGGCGCATCACGAACGTTAACGCGACGTTGCAACGAGGCGTTGCCGCGGCCGACAGCCTGTTCTCGATCATGGATGAGCCCGATGAGGTGGATACGGGAACTGTCGAGAAGAACCCGGCCGACGGCACCGTGGAATTCCGCAATGTCTGCTTCTCTTACGGCGGCGACAGCGGTCTGGTGCTCAAGAATATTTCAGTCAAGGTCGATACGGGCAAGACGCTTGCAATCGTCGGTCACTCGGGCAGTGGCAAATCGACGCTGATCAGTCTGCTGCCGCGGTTCTATGACCTGGATAGTGGCGATATATTGCTCGACGGTACGCCGATTCGCGACTACACGCTCACGAGCCTGCGCGACAATATCAGTCTCGTGAGTCAGGACGTCGTGTTATTCAATGACACCATTGAGAACAATCTGGCGTACGGCCAGCTGCGGCAACATTCACGCGCCAAGTTGCTGCAGGCTGCAGAGGCAGCGCACGTGCTCGATTTCGCCAACGATCTGCCGAAGGGCCTGAAGACCATGGTTGGTGACCGCGGTGTCCTGCTGTCGGGTGGGCAGCGGCAACGAATCGCGATCGGTCGAGCCCTGTTGAAAAATGCGCCGGTGCTGATCCTCGACGAAGCGACATCGTCATTGGATACCCTGTCCGAACGGCGCATCCAGGGCGCGCTCAATGAACTCATGAAAAATCGCACGACGCTTGTGATTGCACATCGATTATCGACCGTTGAAAAAGCAGATTGCATCATCGTTCTCGATGCTGGCCGCATCATCGAGTCCGGTGCGCACAGTGAATTGTTGGCGGCGAACGGTCATTACGCTGCTCTGTATCGCATGCAATTTAGCGACGAGTAATCGAACGCGTATGAAGGACGCCATTTACCGATGGATACAGCGCGTCTGGTACGAGGGCGATCGGGCACATCGATTATTGTTGCCATTCGCCTGGCTCTATTGTTTGTTGCTGATGCTGCGCCGCACGATGTACCGCGTTGGAATCTTGCGAATCCACGAGGCTGCTGTACCGGTTATCGTCGTTGGCAATATCACGGCGGGCGGTACGGGCAAAACTCCTACGACGATCTGGCTCGCGCAGGAAATGCGAGAACGAGGATTTTCGCCAGGCATTGTCAGCCGCGGTTACGGCGGCAGCAGGTCGAAGTCGTCGATGCGTGTCGATTCTGCCAGCGACCCGGCGATCGTCGGTGACGAGCCGGTATTGATCGCGAAGCGCACCGGGTGTCCGGTCGTTGTCGATGCGGATCGATTTCGGGCTGCGTCGATGCTCGTTGACGACGGCGCCGACCTGATCATCGCCGATGACGGACTGCAGCATTATGGCCTCGCGCGGTCTTATGAAATCTGCGTGATCGATGGATCGCGTGGTCTCGGCAACCGCACGCTGCTTCCTGCCGGACCGCTGCGCGAAACAATAGGGCGCCTCGAGGATGTGGATCAAGTGCTTGTAAACGGGCGTTTGCGCAAGGGGGCAGGGCCATTGTCGGTCGTCGAACAGAATGCGCTGGAATTCGAGCTCATTGCGACCGAGGTCAGCCGCCTCAATGGATCGTTGACCCGGCCAATCGAACGATTCGCGGGCACGACAGTGCATGGAGTCGCCGCGATCGGCAATCCGCGCCGCTTTTTTGATCTCTTGCGCAGCCATGGTATTCAGGTCATCGAGCACGCCTATCCGGATCATGCAAGACTGCAGAAAAAGGATATCCACTTCGGTGATGACTTCGATATTCTGATGACGGAAAAAGATGCCGTAAAATTTGATCGGCACGTTTCAGACCGGATGTGGTACGTGCCTGTGGATTTGAAAATAGATCCGGTACACGCAGCGCCATGGTTGCAGCAAATCGAAACGCGCATGCGCGACGAGCAAGGCAAACAATGACTGATTTCGTCGTCGTGATTCCGGCACGCTACGCTTCGGTCCGCTTGCCCGGAAAGGCATTGCGTGAGGTCAATGGCAGGCCAGTTGTCGAGCATGTGTATCGCCGAGGCTGCGAGAGCGGCGCTCGCGAAGTCATCGTCGCGACAGACGATGACCGCATAGCGGCCGCAGCGAAGGGTTTCGGCGCGAGGGTATGCATGACGGGTGATCGACATCGCTCGGGCACGGAGCGCATTGCCGAGGTTGCCGACCTCTTCGACTGGAGCGATGACACGATTGTCGTCAATCTTCAGGGTGACGAACCGACGATGCCGGCGGAACTGATCGATCAATGCGCCGAGCTGCTCGACGATTCCGCGGCCGACCTCTCGACACTGGCGTCACCAATCGCGTCAGAAGCTGACTTCAACAACCCCAACGTCGTCAAAGTGATACTGAATGAACAGCAAGAGGCGATTTACTTCAGTCGTGCACCGATTCCGTATTCGCGCAACGCCGATCAGCGTGACTCGGCACGGCAGGCGGCCCTGCATCACCACGGCATCTATGCGTATCGCTGCAGCGTATTGCGGCGCCTCGTCGCTGCCAACCCATCACCGCTCGAGATCGCCGAAGAACTCGAACAGTTACGCGCGTTGTCACTTGGCATGATCATCCGTGTCGGCCGCCCCACGATCCGGCCAGGGCATGGCGTGGATACTGAAGAAGATCTCGTGACCGCCGCCAGAGAATTGGCCGAATGACAAAAAAACCGAATGATCGGTCTGTTTCCGGTGATACCCGGGTCATGCGCGAAGCGCCGCTGCGCGCTCTGAAGCGCCGGGGAAAACACTTTTTCCGCAAAACGCGTTCGACGGCGGACGTGTTCGCCCGTATCCACGCCGGAAATCGATGGCGTGGACAGGATTCGGTGTCCGGTCCCGGATCGGACACGGCAGAGACGCGGGCTCTCTTGCAAAAACTGCCGCTGCTGCTACGAGAGATCAAGGTACGATCGATTCTGGACGCGCCTTGTGGCGATCTGTTCTGGATGCGCGACCTGGATCTCGATGGCATACAGTACACCGGCATCGATATCGTTCCGGACCTGATCGCGGAAAATCAAAAGCGTTTTGCGTCCTCTGAATATCTGTTTCTTTGCGCGGATCTGATTTGCGATCCACTACCCCGGGTCGACTTGATCTTGTGCCGCGACTGCCTTGTTCACCTGTCGTTTGAAGACGCACTTGCGGCGCTTCGAAATATGCAGGCCAGCCAGTCGACGTGGCTGCTGGCGACGACGTTTACGGGTCAGGACACGAATCGGGATATCGCGACCGGGGGATGGCGTACGCTCAACCTGGAGGTACAACCCTTCGATTTTCCGTGCCCGAGCGCGCTGCTGGACGAGGAATGCCCTCATCAGGATGGCGCGTATCGCGACAAAATGCTGGGCTTGTGGCGACTGTCGGATCTTGAAATAGGACGTTAGGCGTCCGGCCGCGTCGTTGGCCAGGCACGCCGGACGAGGCCGTTACCGACTGCGTAGGGTTTGACGGCTTGCCTATTCTGCGGGTACGGACGCCGGCTCGGCGCTCACGGCTGCTTGTTCGGCGCTCACGGGTGCCTGTTCCGCGGTCACGGGCGTGTGCCCGGCCGTGTGCTTACCACGACGGTGGTACAGACGCAGCAGAAAGATCGATATGCCGTACATGCAGCAAAGCACGCCGAGGCCGAGGTAGTAAAAGGACTGCACGTACTCAAAGCCCAGGTACAATCCGGTGGCGAAGAACAACAGGCCCAGCAAGAACCAGAATTGCGGGATTCTTTCGTAGATCGGTGTCGGTAACCACATAATCATGCTCACAAGTCGCCGTTGGGTTTTCAAGACCAAAAGATGCTCCGAGACACGTATTCACAACAGGCTGCATTTCACAAAACCGGTTATTCGGCTCGAAATTGAGCCGAATTTGAGACCTGCTTCACATAACATCGCGCCCCCGATCGAACCGATCAATGAGAAATTCTCCGCTTCGCCCTTGCAACTTGCCGCTGCGCGTACTGTCGCAGCTCTTGATCCGTGATCAGATCAACCCAGGCGGCGGATTCCACCGGATCGCGGTGAGCGTGACGATGAATGATTCTGTAGTAAGCCATATCCTTGGCTCGAGTATGGACCAGCGAATCGGCCAGTTGTTTGGCCAAATGTATGTCACGTTGTGCGACCTCCATAAAGAGATCGTTAAACAAATGGTACTGGAGGCGCGGATCGTCCATCGAGGATATGGCAGTTAGAGCCGATAGCGGATCCGCCTCGGCGATTTTCCGTATCACGACGGCCAAGTACTTATTTCGATGATCTGAGTTCGCTAATCGATTTGCATAGCCTATAGCACGGCCGCCTTCTTGCCTGACGAGATAATGACCGAGATGGATGATCGCCTCTCGTTGCATCTTTGCTGAATCCATTACATTTACTTGATCAAATGCGCTGGCAGGTGATAGATCGGCGAGCCGATATAAGTATCGCGCACGGCTTTCACTGTCGGGAGCGATCCCGGTGATCGCACTAATCCGTCGTGTCGCCGTGTTGCCCATATAGCCATATGCGCTGAACATCGACTGAGCCGCGACTTTGCGATCAAATTCATCTGGCAGCTGCACCGCTTCTTGCAATGCGCTTTCGAGATCCTCGATCGCCCAGAGCTTCCAGACTTGTTTCACAATGCTATCTTGCAACACGATCGTGTCCGATTGGGCAAGTGCTAATGCCGAACGTGGATCCAGTTCTGTTAGCCGGCCAAAGAAAACCAGCAGCGTTGTGTGCCGGTCGTCGTAGTCGTCTATTCGGTTGGCATCGAAGATCAATCTCTGCAAAGTCGCCGAGTCGGCTTCAGCCGCGATTTCAAACAGGACGCGCTTTTTTTCGAATTCGCTGACGTTGGCTATTGCACGTTTAACGGACTCGATGTCGGTGGGCCGTTCGACCGCAGCAGGCCGCGCCGGAACAGTCGCATCGATCGAATCGATGACGGGACAAGACATGCTAGGGGCTGGGTCAGGTATGTGGGTTGGCGCAGGCTTGCGATCCACGATGGCGACGACTGTAGCGCCGCCTAACACGACACCAATGCCGATCGTCAGTAGAATGCGGAACACAGCTTAACTCCCTGGTCGGACTTCCCGCACGCTGGCCTGCAGTATACCTTGAATCACTAGGTATTGGAATTCCGGGACAGTAGAAAATTCTCTAAATGATTGAGTTTAAAGAAAAAATTTCCGTTTTATTCGTTTGCATGGGCAATATCTGCCGATCGCCCACCGCCGAGGGCGTCTTTCGACACCTGGTCGCGGAACGTGGGCTTCTCGACCGGATCGACGTGGATTCGGCCGGTACGCATGCGTACCACGTCGGTGAAGCGCCCGACCGGCGCGCGCAGACGGCGGCCGCAAAGCGTGGTGTCTCGCTATCCGACATCCGCGCTCGCCGAGTCGGCCTGGCCGACTTCGAACGCTTCGACTTCGTTCTGGCAATGGACCGCGATAATCTGAACCAGCTCCGCGAGCAGGCCGATGCGTCGCAACGCTGCAAGCTCCATCTGTTCCTGGATTTTTCGTCGGGGCCCGAGAGCGAGGTACCGGATCCTTACTTCGGTGGCGCGACCGGTTTCGAACGAGTGCTTGATCTCGTCGAAGACGCGTCTCGAGGCCTGCTCGAGACGCTTATGCCACGGCAGGACTAGAAAAACCGGGGTCGAACCCCGGTTTTTTCCCGGCCCCGGGTTTTTCTAATCACCTGACTCGGTCTTTTCTTCGCCGGCATCGGCCAGCGCCTCTGTGGGCCTGTCCGCCCCATCGTCGCTGATCGGCGCAGCCGGTTCCCAGGGCAACAGGCGGCCTGTGGGTTTGCCGGACGTCTCCGCGGGTGTCGCGGACGGCGAACCGTTTCCTGAGGATGCCGGGTCCTCCGTTGCACCACTGGCCTTGGCCGTGGTCTTCTTTTTGCTCCCAGGTCGCGGTTTCGCGTCGCCAGGCGATTTGCGGCGCGCTTTTTTCACTGCAGCGGGCGCACTTGCCTCGACCGGTTCCTGCACCGGCGCCGGTGTCGTTGTCGGCTCGGCCGGACTGCTGTCTGAGCGGTCGGATTGCGCCTCTTGCGCCTGGGCCTGCCCGAGTGTGTCTGGCGATGTTGCGGCCCTCTCGTCCGCTTCACGCTCGGCGTCAGTGCGGGCCTTCGGGGGAGGACCATTCTGGCCAGCCGCCTCTTGCGTGACATTCACAGTGCCCGGATCGGAGGGTTTCGCCTCAGGCCGTTCCGACCCGTGCAGAGACTGTTCAGGCGGCGGCGCTTCGGCATCATCCGGACTTTCGGCAGCCGCTATTGGTCGTTGCTGTGCCGTACTGGCGTCCTGTGCCGGACGATCGCCACCGCGCCGGCGGCGGCGACCGCCGCGAGCGCGGCGGTTCCGCGTTCTCTTCGCCTCGTCGCGCGATTCGTCCTTCCTCGCAATGGGCGCTTTTGCCGTCGAGTGCTGCGCATTGCGGTCTCTGGATGGTGTTGCACCATTACCGGAATTCGTTTTCTTCGCGGACTTCGTGTTGTTCTTCTGCCGTTTCGGGCGCTGGCTGTCGTTCTGTCGAGAGTCACCGCGGTGCCGATCTCGCTGGGCACCCCGGCCGCGACGGGATCTTGACGAACTTTTGCGGCGAGTGCTGGGGCGGGAGGGTTTTCTGCGGCGTTCGGTGCCGCCACCAAATAGCGCAAACAGACCAGCCCAAAATCCACGACCTGCGGCGGATTTACGTTTTGGCGCCGGAGATGTCGGTTCGATTTTTCCGATGGCCGCGGCCACGGTTACTTTTGGTTCCTGCATGGATTGTGAAAGTTCCGGTTCAGGCTCACTGTCGGCAAGGAGATAGCTGACGCCGGCATTCTCGGGTTGCTCGACCTGGTCATCGCGTACGCGGCGGATATCGTAGTGCGGTGTTTCGAGCGCCGGGTTGGCGACGAGAATGACCTGCGTGTCATTACGCGTTTCGAGACCCTGCACCCAGTCGCGCTTTTCATTGAGGAGATAGGTCGCAACTTCGACTGGCAGTTGTGCAATAACCTTGGCCGTCCGGTCCTTGCGCGCTTCTTCGCCAATGATGCGCAGTATTGCCAATGCAAGCGACTCGACACTGCGTATAGTGCCAAACCCCGTGCAACGCGGGCAGGTCTGGTAGCTCGACTCACCGAGCGATGGCCGCAGGCGCTGACGGGACATTTCCATCAGGCCGAAACGCGAGATCTTGCCGATCTGAACGCGAGCCCTGTCCTGGCGCACCGAGTCTCGCAGCCGGTTTTCAACTTCGCGTTGATTTTTCTGCGGGCCCATGTCAATGAAGTCGATGACGATGAGACCTCCGAGGTCACGCAGGCGAAGCTGCCTTGCGATTTCTTCCGCCGCCTCGATATTGGTGTTGAGCGCAGTTGCCTCGATGTCGCTGGCTTTGGTCGCGCGCGCCGAGTTGATGTCGATCGATACCAGTGCTTCGGTATGGTCGATGACAATGCTGCCGCCCGATGGCAGGTTGACGGTATGCGCAAACGCGGATTCGATCTGTGACTCGATTTGAAAGCGCGTGAACAGCGGTACCGGATCGTCGTATTTCTTGAGCTTGCGCAGATTGTGCGGCATGACCTGCTGCACGAATTCCCGTGCTTCCTCGTAGGTCGTGTCGTCGTCGATCAGGATTTCACCGATTTCGTTCGTCAGATAGTCACGCAGCGCGCGTATTACGGCATTGCTCTCGCGATAGATCAGGAACGGCGACGGCTGCTCGAGTACGACATTGAGAATCGCATTCCAGACCGCAAGCAGGTTTTCGAGGTCCCAGGCAAGTTCTTCAGCGTTTCGTTCGATGCCGGCCGTGCGCAAAATGACGCTCATGCCTTTTGGAATTTCGATTTCGCCCAGAGATTCTCTGGCGAGATCGCGATCAGCACCGACAATGCGCCGCGAAACACCGCCGGATCGGGATTTGTTGGGCTTGAGGACGATAAAACGTCCGGCGAGACTGACGAAGGTTGTTAACGCGGCGCCCTTGTTGCCGCGCTCTTCCTTGTCGATCTGGACGACAATGTCCTGTCCTTCATTGAGGACTTCCCTGATATTTGCTTTGGACCCCTGCTGCACGTCGGCAACAAAGTATTCGCTCGATATTTCCTTGAGCGGCAGGAAGCCGTGGCGATCCGCGCCGTAATCGATGAATGCAGCTTCGAGGCTGGGCTCGATTCGTGTGATTTTGCCTTTGTAGATATTGGCTTTTTTGCGTTCGCTCGTGGGTCCTTCGATATTCAGGTCATACAGGCGTTGGCCGTCGACCATTGCCAGGCGCAACTCTTCTTCCTGAGTTGCATTGATTAACATTCTCTTCATGATGCCCTGCTCGCAGAGTGGTTGAGGGCAGCGGATTGAGGCGGGGAGCCGGGGCACGGGCGCAGGGATCCTCGTGCCGATCAATGCGGCGCGAGGCGATGCCTCTTTCGAGACTCGGATATCGTAGTTGGACCTGATTCTTACCGATCAGGCCCCGCGAAAATTCGATCATGATTTCCCTGCGGCCTAGCCGCTGTGGCGCTCACCGGTTGCCATGTTCGCTGCCAATGAAATCAGGTCTCGCGCAATGCGGGACCAATGTAAAATGCTTGACGTAACAGGCGGCAATTCCTGGATCGGGGCCGCTTGATCTCCTGTGCGATGCCCGGCTGACGAACGCAGAGCCTCACAGGGCGTTAATATAGCATACCCGTTCGATCCATCAAGTTATTGATCAGGCAGCAAAAGTCGATGGCAGAGCCAAAGTTCGAGGTGGCCAAAGTACGCAAAGTCCAGGTCGATGCCGACAAGTCCGGGCAGCGCATCGATAATTTCCTGCGCCGTGAGCTACCGGGCGTCCCCAGGAGCCGCCTGTATCGGCTGCTGCGCCGCGGCGAGGTACGGGTCAACGGCGGCCGCGTACGGGCCGACTACCGCTTGCAAGACGGCGACGAGGTGCGCGTGCCTCCGGCCTGGATCAATGTTGCCCGAGAGGCGCCGCCAGCGAGCCAGTCGGCGGCAATGCTCGACAACGTCCTGTATGAAGACAAGCGCCTGCTCGTCATCGACAAGCCGAGCGGGACCGCCGTGCATGGCGGCAGCGGCATCAGCCATGGGGTCATTGAACTGCTGCGACATGCGCGCCCTGACCTGCACGATCTGTCGCTGGTGCACAGACTTGACCGGGAGACTTCGGGCTGCCTGGTACTGGCGAAACGCCGCAGCGCGTTGCGCGCCCTGCACGCGCATTTTCGCGAAGGTCGTGTTGAAAAGAACTATCTCGGGCTGGCAATCGGTGACTGGCAATTGGGTGAACAGTTGATCGACGAGCCGCTGCTCGTTCGCCACCGCAAGGGTGGCGAACGGCACGTCATCGTCAGCCACGAGGGCAAGTCCGCGCAGACTCGATTTCGGCTGTCGCGGACATTCAGTCGGTACAGCCTGCTGCAGTGTTCGCCGCTAACAGGGCGAACGCACCAGATACGGGTCCACGCGCAAAGCGCCGGCTTTCCGCTCGCTGGCGATGAACGATATGGAGACGCGGATGCCAATCGCGAAGCAAAGTCCTTCGGCCTGCGGCGCCTGTTCCTGCACGCTCAGTCGATCGCATTTCCGGACGATCATGGCAACGAGATGCATTTTACGGCGCCATTGGCTGACGATCTTGAACGCTTTCTGACGGTCGGTCTGGTCGCGGCGTGCCGTGCGATGCGGGCCTGAAGCCCACCCTAAAGGCCCCGATCGGCCGATAACCGGACCTCGCCGGCGTTTACGACAACAGGTAGCCGAGCTGCAACAGCCGGTCCGCGACCCAGATCATCGGCAATCCGATCAACGCCGTGGGATCATCGGTGTCGACCGAGTCGAACAGCACAAACGCCGCACCCTCGAGCTTAATGCTGCCCGCACAGTCGTAAGGTTTGTCGAGCCGCAGGTAGGCCTCGGCGAGACGGCGGTCAAACTGTCGAAAGTGAACGGTCGATCTGTCCTGATGTTCATAGCGTGTGCGATTGACCGGATCGAGAATACAGACTGCCGTCAGAAACCGGATAGCGTGACCCGAAGCGGCCAGCAACTGTTCGATGGCTTTCTGGTGGCCGCCGGGTTTGCCGAGAACCCGGCCATCGAGAACGGCAAGCTGATCGGCGCCGATCACGAGTGCCTGGCGTGCGTTGGCGGATACGGCTTCGGCTTTTTTCCTGGCCAGATGAGTCGCGAGATGCTCGGGATCCAGTCCGTAATCATTGGACTCATCGACATCCGGCGACACCGCCTTGTACTCGGTCAGAAAGCGGTCGAGAAGGCCGCGTCGGTAGGGCGACGACGACGCCAGGACAATGGCCGGGGCGGATGGATTTTGCATAAAAAATCAGTCGCTTGGCTTGAGTACACGGCAGTTTACCGAGTTTGCCGCAGGGCACCGCAGATTCGCGCCAAAAGCAGGCGCCATGCTTTGACAGTGGCCGCCCGTGTCCCTATCATGCGCGCGCCATGGGCAATCCACTGCGAGATCGCTGCCTCCCGTCGGAGATGGCAGAGAAAAGTCAAGTCATTGAAATTTCAAATAAAATCAGTGATTTCGAACGACTCGAAGCGGTTGTCGCGAGTGAGCTGTCGGTGCTGGAGGCGGATAAACTGCCGCAATGCTGGCGGGAATCGCTGGTCACCGGGCGGCTGACCTTCAGCTACGGCAGCACGCACAACAGTGTTCCGGCGCTGGAAGGTAATCTGGTCGTGACCATCGATGCGGTTTGCCAGCGGTGCCTGGAGCCATTCCGCCTGTTGCTGGAGACGAAGCTCAGGGTGTTGCTTGGCGCTGCCGGGCAATCGCCCGGCGAACATGATGGCTACGAGTGGTGGGAGCTTGCGGATCACACAGTACGACCGATCGACATCGTCGACGAGGCACTGGTCATGGCGATGCCGCTGTCCGCAATGCACGGGACGGCGGATGGATGTTCGGAAATCGGATCGCATGCAACTGATGCCGCCGATGCCGTTGAGACAGTAACGCCGTTCGCGGCGTTGAAGATGCAACTGCAAGATAGAGGCAAATAATACGATCTTCATGATCGGACGGAATTGAATTCTATGACGGTGCAGAAATCGCCGTCGTGAAGTGGAGAAAGCTATGGCTGTTCAAAAGAGTCGCAGGACACCCGCAACGCGCGGTGCGCGACGTTCGCATGACAAGTTGAAGAACCCGGCGTTGTCGGTCGATCCGACGTCCGGAGAAACCCACCTGCGACATCGAGTATCGCCCGATGGGTTTTACCGCGGCCAGCAGGTCGTCGCGCAGCCCGAACAGGACGACGCAGAAGAACAAGCGTAAGTCTGCTTTCCGAGTGGCCCGTAATCATCGGGCCCCGCAATTGTGGGAGTGCCTGCGGCCAGTTGACTTGATGCGAGCACCCTGCTGGGCTTAATGGTATTGTAATAAAGAGCCATGGCGGTGCGGATTCGTACGCGTTTCAACATGCGGTCGATACGGCTGCCGTCGAAGTAAAAAACCAGGTGCCTCAATAAATCGGCCGTTTGCTGTAATGGGGAGCTGCATGACCTATTCGAAAATAGCCGGTACCGGCCGCTATCTGCCGGAACGTGTTCTAACCAATTTTGACCTCGAGAAAATAGTCGAAACCAGTGATGAGTGGATTCGGACTCGCACCGGTGTTGAGCGCAGACACGTGTGTGCTGATGATGAGACCACTTCAGATATGTGCGTCGAGGCAGCGAAGGTAGCGATAGAAGATGCGGGCATTGACGTCAGTGATATTGATTTCGTTATCGTCGGCACGACGACACCAGATCTGATCTTTCCAAACATCGCGACATTGATTCAGCATCGTCTCGGCATTCCAGCCTGCACGGCGTTCAGCCTTGAAGCTGCCTGTACGGGATTTATTTACGCACTGACGACTACGGATAAATTCATCAAGGCTGGCGGTACGAAATGTGCGTTGGTGATCGGTGCAGAGTGCATTACCAAACTCGTCGATTGGAAAGATCGCAATACCTGCGTCCTGTTCGGTGACGGCGCGGGTGCTGTCATCGTCAAGCCCTCGGATGAGGCCGGCATCATCTCCTGTCACCTCGGTGCCGACGGTCAATACAAGGAATTGCTTTATTACCCGGTCGGTGCGTCGAAGGATTTGCACAAGGCGGGCACGGACGATGTGGCGATCACGATGAAGGGCAACGAGGTCTTCAAGGTTGCGGTCAAGACCCTTGGCAATGTTGCCAAAGCGGCTCTGGACGCTGCCGGCATCGACAAGAGCGAATTGGATTGGCTCATTCCACATCAGGCAAACATGCGCATCATTCAGGCCACGGCGAAGAGGCTTGGTTTGCCGTTGGACAAAGTTATTGTCACTGTGCAGGACCATGGCAATACATCGGCGGCATCGGTACCGATGGCGTTCGATGTTGGTATTCGTGATGGTCGTATTCAGCGCGGGCAGCTGGTGCTCATGGAGGCCTTCGGCGGCGGCTTTACCTGGGGTTCGGTCCTGATGCGCTATTGATTCACGTGCGGGTCTGCGGAATCGTTTGTTACCACAACTGACTTTTTTTATCGCGCGACGTTCGCCGGCTCATGCGTTGATGCAGTTGCCGGCGTTTTCGATCGAGACGGTCGCGCCGGATTGCAGCATCGATTTTCGCACCGTGTCGTGTGTCGAAATCGTCGCGAAAGTGACAGAAGTCATCGTACGCGTCGCGGACATGCTGCAGTTCGCGTGCTACAAGTTCGAGAATGATGATGTCATCGAGATAGCCGATTACGGGAATATTGTCCGGGAGGATGTCCTCGGGATCAGCAAAGTAAACGAACGTGGCCAGCAGGCGCTCTCGATCGGCAATGGGCAATTGCCACTCGTCGTCAGCCAGCATCTGGATCAATAATTCCAGTTGCGGCAGTCGTTTCGCAACGAAATCAGGCAACGGATCGTTGCGACGGATTTCGTCGAGGACATCGCAGATCGCTTCAATGATCTCCGCCTCTTCGGCGTCACGAACAGCCTCACGCGACTGTTTCAATGCCTTGCGAAAAAACTGCAGGTCACGATCGCTCAGTTCGAAGGAGAGTTTGATGCCCATGCGCGAATTCCATGATTGCTCGCGGGGATACAGGCTAGCGGTCGATTTGCGCACGGTCAAACGCCCGCGAGAACCAGGACACGGCGAATGCTGCGGCAATCGTTTACCATGGGCATGGCAACAAGGCATATGGCAGTGAAACCGCAGCTCGTTATTGGCAACAAAAACTACTCGTCCTGGTCGTTGCGGGCCTGGTTCCTGTTGCGTGAGGCGGACATCGACTTCGATGAAAACAGGATTTCGCTGGATACAGCCGGGACGGCTGCGCAGATAGCGGAATTCACACAGGCGGGCAGGGTGCCGGTATTGTTGCTGGACGAAGTCACCGTGTGGGACACTTTGGCGATCGCCGAAACGGCGGCTGAACGATGGCCCGACAAAAATCTGTGGCCCGGCGACGCCGATGCGCGCGCGCACGCGCGGAGCATCAGCGCAGAAATGCATTCCGGCTTCGGGGCTTTGCGCGCCGGAATGCCGATGAATTGCCGCGCGATGGGACGCAAGGTTTCGTTGCCGGATGAGCTGACACAGGATGTTGACCGTGTCATCGCAATCTGGTCTGAGTGCCACCGTCGTTACGGCGCGGATGAAGGCTGGTTGTTCGGCGATTTCTGCATTGCCGACGCAATGTATGCGCCGGTGGTGCTGAGATTCAGGACTTACGGCATCAACCTGCCGGAGTCGGCGGGCTTCTATCCGCGTCGATTGTTGCAAAGTACCGCGATGCAGGAATGGCTGGCGTCGGCGGAATCGGAAATTGAGGTCCTCGAAAGGGAAGAAACGGGTCGATGAAAAGACTGGCAACAATCATTGCGGCAACGTGCATCGTTGCAACGAGTCCATCGTTTGCAGAAATTTACGAGCTGCCGCCTGACGGTTATGACGTGGTCGGAGCCGTCGCGACGATTACGGCGCGGTATGAGGATACGCTGGTTGATATAGCCAGGCGCCATGGAGTCGGCTACCAGGACATTGTGCGTGCTAATCCCGATGTTGATGTCTGGTTGCCTGGTGAAGGCACAGAAATTGTTCTGCCGACGCGTTTCGTATTGCCGCCGGGTCCGCGGCACGGCATCGTACTCAACCTTGCCGAGTATCGCCTGTATTATTTCCCGCAGACGCCGCCGGGCGAAGCGGCGACCGTGATGACCTACCCAATCAGCATCGGTCGTATGGATTGGGAGACGCCGCTGGGCGTGACGACGGTCATTGCCAAGGCGCGCAATCCGGCCTGGTATCCGCCGCAGTCGGTGCGCGACGAGCATGCCGCCGACGGCAGGCCATTGCCGAGGGTCGTGCCGCCGGGCCCGGACAACCCGCTGGGTCGATTCGCGATGCGACTTGCCTTGCCCGGCTACCTCATTCATGGCACCAACCGGCCGGTGGGCGTTGGCATGCGCGTCACGCATGGCTGCATCCGTATGTTTCCTGAGGACATCGAGTACCTGATTCAACGCGTGCCGATCGACACTCCCGTACGCATCGTCAATGAACCTGTCAAAATCGGCTGGTTCGGCGATGAGCTCGTCATGGAAGTGCATCCGCTGCTCGAGACGGCGCTGCCACCGGTAACGGCCGCTGTGCCTGACGATGAACTGTCGGGTGACGCAGCGGCCATCGCAGCAACTACGGACGCTGAAGATGTCATTCCGGCGGTGGCCAAGAATCCGTTGACCTATGTGACGGAGCAATTCATTGCTGCGACGAATACGCGAGCCGGCCGGCTGGACTGGCTAAAGGTAGAGGCGATGGTCGCGCGTTCGGACGGCATTCCGTCCACGGTCGGACAGCGCATAAAAAACGCCGCGACGAGCGCGGCGCCTGAGTAGATCTTCGTCGTCTGACGCTACTTCGAGCTGACTTTCCGGAACATGCGTTCCATGGTTTCGCGGTTTGCTTCGCAGCAAGCCTGCGCTTCGGTTGCAGCTGAAAGCGCCTGGTCCGCAGTACTCTGGGCATCGGCGGCAGCCTGTGCAGCGCGATCGGCAGCAGCACGAGCGGCTTCAGCAGTGGCAGAAGCTTGATTAGCGGTAGCCATGGCGTCACCTCCACCTGTCGTGGCACAGCCTCCGGCCAGTCCAAGGAAGAGCACCAGTGCGCTCACTTTCAGTACGGTCTTATTCATTTTCCAAGATTCCTGTGTTGGGAAAAACTGCAGGCGCATTATTTCCCAAATAGTCCGACGCTGCAATGAAAATGGCTGTTTTATTGACGAGTGTCGTCCAGCAGCGACAAAAGTCGTGGGTAGGGTCTGCGTCGCTTAAATATCCAAGAAAAAACCGGGGTTGAACCGGAGTTTTTGCTCGATGCAGTTATTTGGTTGCCTGTTGTTACGAAAAACCCCGGTTCGACCCCGGTTTTTTCCTTTGTCCGGTTCGTAGCACCGTGCCGTACAAGAAGGGCTTGCACTAAAGAAAGTACTGTATATAATCACAGATACTGTGAATACATACAGGACTGCTGAAATGCGCCCATTGACCCCAAGGCAAACGCAAATCCTTAAAATGATTCAGGATTTTATCAAAGAGACGGGCATGCCACCGACGCGCGCCGAGATTTCCCGCGCACTCGGTTTCAAGTCGGCCAATGCGGCTGAGGAACATTTGCGTGCATTGCAGCGCAAGGGCGTGCTCGCATTGCTGCCAGGCGCCTCGCGTGGCATTCAGCTCAGGGATTCCTTGCGTGAACAGATGGGGCTGCCACTCGTGGGCCGGGTCGCCGCTGGCAGTCCCATCCTTGCCCTGGAGCATATCGAGACACATTACAAAATCGACCCCGCGCTGTTTCATCCGAAGCCGCATTACCTGCTGCGCGTGCATGGTATGAGTATGAAAAACGCCGGCATTCTCGACGGTGATCTTGTCGTCGTACACCGCACACCCGAAGTTCGCAGCCGGCAGATCATCGTTGCCCGGCTCGACGATGAGGTGACCGTGAAGCGTTATCGTCAGGAAGGCACGGTGGTCTGGCTGTTACCTGAAAACGATGAGTTCGAGCCAATACAGGTCGATCTTTCCAAACAGGAGCTCATCATCGAGGGTGTTGTGGTTGGCGTCATTCGTGACGGCATATCGTTGCATTGATCGTCTCCGGAGAGACGCATGCAGCACGATTCGCCATCCCTGGACAAGTTGCTTGAGGAGAACCCGCGTGTCTGGCGCGGTCGCGACCGCAATCTGGCACGCGCGCCGGCCGGGTTGCCCAGCGGTTATGAAAAACTCGATCGCCACCTGCCCGGGGGTGGTTGGCCGCAACAGGCCTTGACCGAAATTCTGACCGAGCAACATGGCATCGGCGAACTGCAATTGCTGCTGCCTGCCCTGGCGAGCTTGAGCATCGAAGAACCCGGCTCCGATCATGCCAGGCCGGGCTGGATCGCCTGGGTGGCGCCGCCGTTTCAGCCGTATCCCCCGGCATTGCAGAAAGGGGGCGTCAATCTTTCACGCATGTTGATCGTGCGCCCGAGAAACGACAGCGAGATACTCTGGTCCGCCGAACAGGCCTTGTCATCAGGTACGTGTGCCGCTGTATTGTTGTGGCCGGAGACGCTTGATGACAGGGCCAGCCGGCGCCTGCAGCTGGCTGCGGAAAAAGGCAATAGCTGGGCGATCGCGTTTCGTCCCCTTGCTGCCCGTTCTGAGCCGTCGGCGGCGGCATTGCGCATCGAACTCCGTGCTGACCGGGAAAGTACACGCCTGACGATCCTGAAGAGCCGTGGTGGCAGTCCTGCAGTGCTCCATAATGTCGTTTAGGGCATGGCTGCAACAGGAAAATCGCCCGTCACGGCACGGGACACCGCCCCGACCCCCACCGGCAGGAGTACTCGCCCCGGCAAACCGCGAGTAAACCACCCCCAGTACGCTTTAGCGCTGACGGAACCGACGTTCGCGCGAGAACTGTTGCTTGCAACGCCTGTTCGGCGACTCTGGTTTTGTATTTATCTGCCGAATTTGCCGCTTGAAGCGAATGGGCCAGGCGAGGGTGCCCGGGCCATTGTCGAGGAACAGCGGGGTATTCACCGGGTGTTGCTTGCGGATGCCGATGCCCGGGCGGCCGGCGTCATGCCCGGGCAGTCGGGCAATGCCGCGCTTGCGCTCCTGCCGACGCTTAAGCTCGATGAACGCAACGTGCTACGCGAACAGCAGGTACTCGAATCGCTGGCCACCTCGCTTGAGCAGTTCACCTCATTTGTTTCCATTGCAAGTCACAACGTACTGCTACTCGAAATCGCCGGTAGTTTGCGGTTGTTCGGTGGTTTACAACGCCTGCGGCAACAGGTTGCCACGGAGCTCCGGCAACAGGGTTTCGATGCGGCGCTGGCGATTGCGCCGACACCGCTGGGCGCGACCTGGTTGGCGAGAGGAGGGCGCCGCACCTGTATTCGCGAGCCGGCGAACCTGGCAACCGCAATCCGCACCCTGTCACTCAACTGTCTTGATTGGCCGCACACGCTCTGCGCGGCACTGACCGGTATGGGCATCACGAGTATCGGCGATTGCCTGCGCTTACCGAGAGAGGGGTTTGCACGGCGCTTCGGTGCCGGGCGTCTCATTGAACTCGATCGTGCATTGGGACGTTCACCGGATCCACGGATTTCCTGGCGTTCTCCCAAGCGGTTTTGTGCTGATTACGAGATGCCCGAGGAACAAAGCGACCGTGAGCGGTTACTCGCAATCTGTCGTGAATTACTGCTGTCACACGAACAATTCCTGCTGGCACGACAACTGGGTACCCAGCGTGTGTTGTTGAGTTTTTTTCATCTCAAAGCCAGTGCAACGCAATTGTCGCTGGGTTGTGTGGAAGCTGACCGTTCGACCGATCGCTGGTTTGATTTGCTGTGTCTTCGTTTCGAGCAACTGAGCTTGCCGGAGCCCGTGATTGCGATTCGGCTTCGCGGCGGAAGTACACAGGCATTGCCGGCCGAGACGGCGTGCCTGACAGGCAGGACTTGCCCTGAACGGCGTTATTCCATGCCGCAGCTTGCCGAACGAATTGCGGCCCGTATCGGCGATCAGTCTGTACACGGCATCGAGATGGTCGCCGATCACCGGCCACAGTTTGCGTGGTGTGAAAAAAGCCTGTTTGCCGCGAAGGCAGCCGATGTGTTGTCCGCAGTCAGGTGCGGCCTGAGGCGGCCGCTGTGGATGCTTCCTGAACCCGCGTTACTGCCTGTCAGGCAGGGGTATCCGCTGCATCGGGGCCGTTTGACGCTGATCGAGGGGCCGGAACGGCTCGAGACCGGCTGGTGGGACGAAAACGGCATTGCACGGGATTACTACACGGCAGTCAATCCACGCGGTATGCGCTTGTGGATTTTCCGTAACCGTAATAAGGCAACCTGGTATCTGCACGGCATTTTTGGATGACGTGGCCGTAAATGATCGGAAAAACATCCTCGATACCGCGCTCGTCTCGCGACGATTCCATCACCCCGACCTGCGGCTATGCCGAACTGCATGCACTCAGTAATTTCACATTTCTGCGCGGCGCATCCCATCCCGAGGAGCTTGTAGAGACCGCTGCGGCACTTGGCTATGAAGCACTCGCTATCACTGACGAGTGTTCAATGTCGGGTGTCGTGAGGGCGCATATGGCGGCGAAGGCCTGTGGTCTCAAAAAACTCGTCATCGGATCTGAACTGCGGTTAAGAAGCGGCCGCAAGCTGATCGTGCTGGCGCGAAGTCGTAGTGCTTATGCGGCGCTTTGCCGGCTCATCACGACAGCCCGGCGTGCCGCGGAAAAGGGCCGATACGCGTTAACGCGCCAGATATTCGAGGGCGGTTTGCCGGATTGTGCCGTGATCTGGGTGCCGGATGAGCAGCTTGCGCTCGATGCTGAGGATCACTGGATACGCGAGACGTTTCGAGATCGATTATGGATTGCCGTCGAACTGCTGGCCGATGGCCGGCAACGGGAGCAACTCGAATGTCTGCGTGAAATCGGCCGTCGTCTCAGGCTGCCGCTGGTCGCTTGCGGCGACGTGCATATGCATCGGCGTTCGCGCCGGATTCTGCAGGACACGGTGACGGCAATACGCGAGCACATCACGGTCGATAAGGCGGGCTTCATGCTGTATGCGAATGGCGAACGTCACCTTCGTTCTCTGGAGGTGCTGCAGCACGTTTATCCGGCGGATCTGCTTGCCGAGTCCGTACACATTGCCGAGTCGATTGACTTCTCACTGGATGAGCTGCGTTACGAATATCCGGACGAGATCGTTCCCGAAGGTGAGACGCCGGCGAGTTATCTGCGAAAGCTGACTGAGCGGGGTATGCGCGAGCGCTGGCCCGAAGGGATACCGCGGAAAGTCATCTCTCTGGTTGAGCACGAACTCAAACTCATTGCCGAGCTGGGCTATGAACCGTATTTCCTGACTGTGTACGACATCGTTGCCTTCGCACGTTCGAAAAACATCCTGTGCCAGGGCCGTGGGTCGGCGGCAAACTCGGCTGTTTGTTTTTGTCTGGGCATTACCGAAGTTGATCCCGGGCGCATGGAGACACTCGTCGAGCGTTTCATCTCGAAAGAGCGCGATGAACCCCCCGACATCGATGTTGATTTCGAGCATGAGCGTCGTGAAGAGGTCATCCAGTACATCTATCAAAAGTACGGCAGGGAACGCGCGGCGCTGGCGGCGACGGTCATCACCTACCGGCCGCGCAGTGCGCTCAGAGACGTTGGCAAGGCCTTGGGCCTCAGTGAATTGCAGGTAGGCAGGCTCGCGCGTTCGATGCAGTGGTGGGACGGTCAGCGTGTCGATGACAGTCGCGTGCTGGAGGCCGGACTGGATCCGGAAAGCCCGGTCATCAAGCGGCTTTTGTATCTTGTCGGGGAGCTGATCGGGTTCCCGCGGCATCTGTCACAGCACGTCGGCGGTTTCGTTATTTCAAATGGACCGATGTCGGAACTCGTGCCAATCGAAAATGCCGCGATGCCCGATCGCACCGTCATTCAATGGGAAAAGAACGATCTCGAGGATCTCGGGCTTTTAAAAGTCGATGTACTTGGACTGGGAATGCTGACGGCGATCCGGCGCAGCTTCGAACTGATACGCGACTTCAGTGGTTGCGAGTACACGCTTGCAAATATTCCCGCGGAAGACCCCCTCGTCTACGACATGATTTGCGACGGCGATACGATGGGCGTGTTCCAGATCGAGTCGCGCGCGCAGATGGCGATGCTGCCGCGCCTGAAGCCACGGTGCTACTACGACCTCGTCATCGAGGTGGCAATCATTCGACCGGGACCTATCCAGGGGGACATGGTGCATCCGTATCTCAGGCGGCGAAACGGCGAAGAGGTGGTCGACTACCCGAGCGAAGACGTCAAAAGCGTATTGCAACGCACGCTCGGTGTGCCGATTTTCCAGGAGCAGGTCATGCGACTGGCCGTCGTTGCCGCCGGCTTTACGCCTGGCGAAGCGGATCGGTTACGGCGCGCGATGGCGGCATGGAAACGCCGTGGCGGATTGGGGCCCTTCGAAGACAAGCTGATATCCGGCATGCTTGAACGCGGCTACGATGAGGGGTTCGCGCGGCAGATCTTCCGGCAAATCGAGGGGTTTGGCGAGTACGGTTTTCCGGAATCGCATTCCGCGAGTTTCGCGTTACTCGTCTATGTATCGTGCTGGTTGAAACGCCATGAGCCCGCTGCGTTCACCTGTGCGCTGTTGAACAGCCAGCCGATGGGGTTCTATTCAGCCTCACAACTTGTGCAGGATCTCAGGCGGCATGATGTTGACGTTCGTGGTGTCGATATCAATCACAGCGATTGGGACTGCACGCTCGAAGTGGGAGCCGATGGCAAGGCAGTGTTGCGCCTGGGTCTCAGGATGGTTAAAGGGCTCTGTGAAGCAAGCGGTCGGGGAATCGCCAATGAACGCCGTTCGGGCGCCTGGTGCAGTATTCAGGAACTCCTCGAACGGACCGGCCTCAGCGATCGTGAATTGGGCGTACTGGCCACGGCCAACGCACTGCATCCGCTCGAAGGACATCGGCATGCGGCGCGGTGGGCAGTCGCAGGCGTGGAAAAACCAACCGACCTGTTCGTGTCGATGGCTCGTTATGAAGCGGTACCGCTACTGAGGAAACCAACGGAAGGCCAGAATATCGTGGCTGACTATCAGAGCATCGGATTGACGCTGGAGCGACACCCGATGCAACTGATTCGCCACCGTCTCGATCGCTATCATTATCTGCAGGCAGGGAGTCTGCCGGATCTCGTTACGGGCAGGAGCGTCAGCGTGGCGGGATTGGTCATTACGAAGCAACGGCCCGGCACGGCTAGCGGCGTTACATTCGTTACGCTCGAAGACGAAACCGGCCACATCAATCTGATTGTCTGGAAAAAAATCGCGGCACAATATCGCGCGGCACTCCTGAATGCACGTTTGCTGGGCGTTCGCGGGGAATTACAAATTGAAGGGAAAGTGATACATGTGATCGCCAGGCAGTTGATTGATCACACGGATATGCTCGGGGAGCTGCTTGTCAAGTCCCGTGATTTCCGCTGAAAATCACCTGTAGGAGGGCCTTCAGGCCCGATCAGGTATCGGTATTGCGGCGCGCAGGGATACGCGAGAGTGACGAGCCACGAACGAATCAGAGCTCATCGTCGAGATTGAAATTATAGGTACTGTCGAGATCCTTCTCGGACTCCTGCTCATCCTGTAAATGATCGAGCCGGCGCCGGACGTCGCGTTCCTGCGCGGCCTCGTGTGAATCGCCTGCTTCAATCGTGGCAATGAGTTCGTCGACGTTGATCTCCACTGAAAGATCACCGACGTTGTCGCTTGCTTCAGCAGGTTCAGACAAGACGGTGGTTTCAGACGCATCATCAGGCACGACGTCGTCGTCAAATTCGTCTTCTTCCTTATTGTCTCTCGTTTCACCGTTCATTGCCGTACTCCATGCAACAAGCAGCGCCATCAATAACAGGCATATGCGGCCGGATTCGTAGTTTGTATACCGCGAAAAAACGACTTGCGCAAGAACGCAGTTCGCGAAATGTGACGGCTGTATCGCGCCGGTTCGATGCAGCGCAGTCGTCAGCGAATCAAATTATTGATCTCAAATATAGGCAGCAATATCGCAAGCACGATGGTCAGTACGATGGCGCCCATGATCACGATCAACAACGGCTGCAAAATACCGAGTAATGCGGCGATCAAACCATCAACCTCGCGTTCCTGGCCGTCGGCTGACCGCGTGAGCATTTCCTCGAGCCGGCCACCGGCTTCGCCAGTGGATACGAGATGAATCATCATCGGTGGAAACAACTTACTCGACTCAAGGGACTTGCTGATTGAGCCGCCCTCGCGAACCTTGAGGGCAGCCTTGGTCACAGCCTCTCGCATCGGCAGGTTTTCGATGACCTGGGAAGAAATTTTCATCGCCTCCAGGACGGGTACGCCGCTGCCGGTGAGAATACTGAACGTACGCGTGAAACGAGCTGTATTGATGCCGCGAGTCAAGCGGCCGATCACGGGGAGTCGCAGTAACAGCTTATGGTAATGCCGCCGTGGCTCTTCACGTCGCAAGAATGCCCGCAGACCATAAATAATCGCACCAGTTCCTATGATCAGCAGTAACCAGTGGTCGCGCAGGAAGTCACTGGTGGCGATCAGGCCGCGCGTCAGTGCCGGTAATTCGGCCGCAGAATTCTGGAAGACGTTGACAATTTTTGGAACAACCGTCGCTAGCATGAAGCTGATGATGGCGACCGCCATTACGACGAGCACGATCGGATAGATCATTGCGTTGCTCACGCGTTGGCGCAATTCGTGTCGTGCCTCGGTGTAATCGGCGAGTCTCTCCAGGACGATGTCGAGGTGCCCGGACTGTTCGCCGGCGGCCACCGTAGCGCGGAATAAGGCCGGAAAGGCCTGTGGAAATTCAGCGAGTCCGTCGGCCATCGTGTGGCCTTCCATGACCTTCGATCTCACGCCAAGCAGGATGGCCTTGGTTCGTGGTTGATCGTTTTGTTGCGAGACGGCCAGCAGCGCTTCTTCGAGCGGCAGGCCCGATTTCGAAAGCGCCGCAAGTTGCCGGGTCAGTAAAGCCAGATCACCGGGCGATATGCCGCGCCGTGCCGAGAAACCGGATTGTCGTCGCGATTCCTTTTGTGCGACTTCGGTAACGCGAATCGGAAACAATTCTCGCTCACGCAGAATCTGGCGAACGTGCTTCGCCGTGTCCCCTTCGATAAGGCCCTTGGATTCCTTGCCGGCCTGATTCAGCGCAATGAATTGGAATGCTCCCATGCGCTAGTCTTCGCGCGTGACGCGCAACACTTCTTCGAGGGTCGTGTCGCCGGCCAGTACCCGCCGATGACCGTCGGCTCGGATACTCGGACTCATGGATCGCGCGTGCCGTTCAAGCTCCTGCTCGCTGACACCGTCATGAATCATGGCGCGCATTGCTTTGTCGAAGGTGACGAGCTCATAAATACCGGTGCGGCCGTGATAGCCGCTATCTGACTCGGTCCGATACAACGTTGGCGGATCACTTGGGTCGACGCGCAGCAGTCCGCATTCGTAGTCCGTGGCGGTATAGGGCAGTTTTCTTTCGTCGTCGAGCACCCGAATCAGGCGTTGCGCCAGCACGCCAATAATGCTCGACGACAGCAGAAACGGTTCAACGCCCATATCCCGTAATCGGGTAACGGCGCCGACCGCGGTGTTCGTATGCAGCGTGGACAACACCAGGTGTCCGGTCAAGCTTGCCTGAACGGCGATTTCGGCCGTCTCCAGATCGCGAATTTCGCCGACCATGACGACATCAGGGTCCTGGCGCAGGATCGCGCGCAAACCCCGTGCAAATGTCATCTCCACTTTCGTATTGACTTGTGTTTGGCCGATGCCGTCGATGAAATATTCGATCGGGTCCTCGACCGTCATGATATTGCGGGTGTTATCGTTGATGCGTTCCAATGCTGCATACAGCGTTGTGGTCTTGCCCGAGCCCGTCGGGCCAGTGACGAGGATGATGCCATGCGGCTTGTGGATCAGTTCATCCATCGTTGCACGCGATTTCTCGTCCATACCAAGCGATGTCAGATTCAGCCGGCCTGCTTGCTTGTCGAGCAGACGGAGGACGACGCGCTCCCCGTGACCCGACGGTATGGTTGAGACCCGCACGTCAACGGGCCGCCCGGCAATGCGCAGAGAAATACGACCGTCCTGTGGCAGGCGCTTTTCTGCAATATCGAGTTTCGACATGACCTTGATTCTCGATACGATAAGTGGTGCGAGCGCGCGCCGAGTCTGTAGAATTTCGCGCAGAACTCCGTCGATCCGGAACCTGACGCCCAGCCGGTTTTCATAAGGCTCGATGTGGATGTCGGATGCATTGTCCTTTACAGCTTCAGTCAGCACGGCATTGATGAAGCGAATGATCGGCGCATCGTCGTCGCTTTCGAGCAGATCGGACGGCTCTTGCAATTCCTGCGCGACCTGCGTCAGATCGATCTCGCCATCGAGGCTGTCAGCCATCTGCATGGCCTTGTGGCTGCCTTGCTCGTAGGATTCCTGCAACAGCGAGTCGAAAACCTCGCTGGAGACTCGCGAAAGATTCAACGGAACGCCGGCGAAGCGCCGCACCTCAGCGATGCTCAGCGGCGAAGCCCCGCTGCGATACACCGCATCAGCGGACTTATCCGAGTACTTTCGAATCAAGACGCCGTGGCGCCTGGCGAAGGCAAACGGCAGTACGCGGTGTTCGCCGGTACTGTGCGGCGGGGATGGCGCTTCGAGAACGATTTCTGGTTCGCTTTCCATCAGAGTTGGCGGCTTGAGACTCAATCGCTGCTGCCACCTTCATTTTGCGCAGGTTCTTCATGGCTTTCGAGCGGCGGCAACATTGGACGCTCTTCGCCTGGCATCAGCTTGACGCCTTCGCCCTTCTTGCCTCGCAGGACGTCACGAATAAAATTGTACTTTGCATTGGTCTCGAACGAAGTTTCGATGGAGTCCCGCAATATCGTCGCTTTGATAAAGATCATCAGGTTGGTCTTGATCATATCGGTCTTGCGGCTGCGAAACAGCATGCCGAGCAGTGGAATCCTGCCGAGCACGGGCACACGCTGTTCGCTTTCACGCAAGACATCCTCGAGCAGTCCGCCGAGTACCAGTATTTGTCCATCGTCGACGATCACGGTCGTTTCGATAATGCGCTGGTTTGTAATCAGGTCGACAGCACCCGAAGCCGACTGTGCGATGCTGGATATTTCCTGGGAAATCTTGAGCAGCAGGGAGTTACCTTCGTTGATCTGTGGAGTTATCGAGAGCTTGACGCCGATCTGTTGTCTCTGAATGGTCTGGAACGGATTGATGGCTCCTGCCGTGCCGCCGGTATTGGTGAACGAACCCGTCACAAACGGTACTTCCTGACCGACATTCAATGTGGCCTCTTCGTTGTCGGTCGTGACGATGGAGGGCGTCGATATGATGTTGGTGTCCGCATCACCCCGCAGCGCGTGCAAGATCGCAGCGAAACTGATGCCCGTATCGCTGATTCGACCGACGCCGATAGTCAGGCCCTCGCCGATCAGGCTGCTGAGATTCGCCGTATCGCTTGTATCGGCTCCGCCAATTTGCACGATGCCGGGACCGAAGTCCGGGAAGTTAGTGACGCCGATCGGACTGTCCTCGCTGTCGCCCTCGACGGCCCAGGTCACCCCGAATACAGCGGTTCTGTCGACGACGACTTCAACAATAATGGCCTCGACCAGCACCTGCGCACGACGAATGTCGAGCTTGTCGACGATCAACATCAGCGAACGCATCATTTTCGGCGGGGCCTTGACAATAATTGCATTGGTCTGCGCATCGGCCCAGACGCTTATGTCGATGCTCGAAACGGATGCACTTGCCGCTCCCGGGCTGCTGGCTTGATTTGCAAAGTGCTGTTGCAATTTCGTCGCCAGGTCTTCCGCGTCGGCGTAGCGCAAGTAACGCACCCGTGTGTCGCCGCCGTCTTCAAGCGGCGTGTCAAGGTGTGTAATCAGCGTGCGCAGCCGCAATCGTTCGCTCTTGTCGCCGCCGATCAGAACGCTGTTTGTGCGAGCATCGGCAACGAGAACTGTCGATACGGGTGCGCCATCAGAACGCGGTTGCTGCAACAACGCGGTCAGGACGCGCACGACTTCGGTGGAGGATGCGTTCTGGAGTGGTACGACCTCGATATCCTCGTCACTCGCTAAATCGATGCGACGGATGATGCGCATCAATCGCTTCACGTTTGCAGCACGGTCAGAAATAATGAGTATGTTCGAGCCCGCATGAGCCGCAAGATGGCCGAATTGCGGGATCAGTGGACGCAGGATCGGAACAAGCTGCGCAGCGCCGACATTCTGTACCTGAATGACCTGGGTCACGATGTCATCGGGACCTTCGGCGCCGCTGGTTCCCAATGGGCCTGCGTACTGCCGGGCCGTCGCGTTCGGGATTATCTTGATGATGTCGCCGCTCGTCATGGCGGCGAGTTGATGCACTTCCAGGATCGAGAGAAACGCCTCATAAAAGGCATCCGGCGTCATCGGAGTCGTCGACAGCATGGTTACCCTTGCATTGACTCGAGGGTCGATGATGAAATTCTTCCCCGTAACCTCGCCGACTGCTTCGACAATCTGACGAATATCCGCGTCCTTGTAATTCGGTGTAATGGTGGTCTGCTGTGCAACGGCAACGCCGGTCACGATCAGAAGGAGAAGCGCCAAAACGGCACCAGGCGTGCCAGGAATTTTTATTATTTTATTTTGATTCATTGAGTTTGTTCGCCACCAAGGTCGAGTTGGGCCGTATTCAGGATGATGACCTCGCGTTTGCCGTTGCGCTCAATGGTCACCGAGACCTCACTCGCATTGCCGAGTGATTGAAAAATTCGCATCGCCTGAGTCGGATCGGTCAGCGATTGCCCGTCGATGTCTTTTATCAGATCGCCGGGACGCAGGCCGAGTGCCGAGAACTGCCGTCTGTTGCGCCCCGGATACACGCGGTAGCCTTGCTGCTGTCCATTGACAAAATACGGCGTCGGACGTATCACATCCGCAAGTTTGGCCACATTTTGCGACACGATGGTTTGGATGCTGCGCGCGTTATCGGTGACACGTCGAGCTGTTGTCGTAGTCCGTCTCATCGTGGATTGGGAGCTGCTTGCGAATTCCGCCGGCAACCAGAGGTTGGTCAGGTGACCGCTCTCGTTAAGCACCACGCGGTCAGTGTAGATGGCATGCAAACTGGCACGCGCCGAGATCGCGTCGCCGATCATGTAGAGCTTCTCGTCATTGCCGCCATCGGCAATGATTGCGGCTGAAAGTCCACGTTCATTCGAGGCGATCGTTCCTTTGAGGGTAAGATTGACCAGCTTTGTATCCTCTGCAACGTCGGGGCCCGTGTCGACGACTTGCGTGGCCGCTTCGACGTCAGTCGCGCCAAATAGGTGTGCGTTGGCGATGGCCAGTACATCGGTGGCGTCGCCCGCCTGAATGGCCGCGCCCAGCTGGCCGCCCGGTGCGTCGACGACATCACCCGCCGATGGCGCCGGTACCAGCATCCAGGCTAGCCTCGCGAGCTGCCAGGCAATCGCGATGACGAGTGCGAGACTGACCCAGAAGGGCAGCAACCTGTTGCAGGCGGTGACAACCTGGTGGCGGTCAAGGCTCGCAAATTCGGACCATGTGGCTTTGAAATTCATTGATTGTCCGGCTGAAACAGGTTCCTGATCTTTACTTTAAACGCAGTGCCCCAATGATACGGGTTGAGCAATTTAGCCCACAAGGCCAGACGGCAAAAAAACCTATATTTGCCAATAATATACCAGCAAGTGGTCATATCCGGTTCAGAGCGCTTCCCGGGTGCAGCGGCAAAATTGCGAACCAGGCGGCAATCCGCAGCGTGTGCCCATATATAATAACCTGCAAGCCACCCGGCAGACACTTTTGGACGCCGGCAATGTCCAAACGGCATACCGGACCGGATATGGTGAACAAGGAGATATGAGCGAACGTCGACGGGAAATCGATCACGATGACGGCGTTGGTCTGGCTGTCGAGGAGGCGCGCCCCAAGATCGAGGAGCCGCCGCTCTATCGTGTGGTGTTGATCAACGACGATTACACGCCGATGGAATTTGTTGTCGATATACTGGAGTCTGTCTTCGGTATGGAGAGGACGCGTGCGACCCAGGTGATGCTCGAAGTGCATACAAAGGGAAAGGGCATATGTGGTGTGTTTAACTTTGAGATTGCAGAGACCAAGGTGGCGCAGGTAATGGGAATTGCACAACAGCACCAGCATCCGTTGTTGTGTACGATGGAAGAATCTTGACCAGGAGTGAAACGAACTGATGTTGAGCAGTGAGCTGGAATTCTGCCTTAATGAAGCTTTTCAGCGGGCGCGCGATCGACGTCATGAATTCATGACAGTCGAGCACCTGCTACTTGCATTGCTCGAAATACCGCGGGTTCACGAGATTCTCAAAGCCTGTAATTCCAATATGACCGAACTTCGACGCCAGTTGACAGAATTCGTCGAGGAGCAGACGCCGTTATTGGCTGGTGATGACGACACGGATGTGCAACCGACGCTGGGCTTTCAGCGAGTACTGCAGCGAGCTGTGTTCCATGTGCAATCGAGCGGTAAGAAGGAGGTAGCGGGCAGCAACGTACTCGTCGCGATATTCAGTGAAAAACAGTCGCAGGCCGTTTACTACCTGAACCTGCAGGATGTGACGAGGCTCGACGTCATCAACTACATCTCACGCGGCATGCCGCAGCTCCCGGTTGAGGGCGGTGATGAGGAGGAGGTGACATCTGTCGAGACTGAAGCCGAGCCGGAGGCGACGCCGCTCGAGCGCTATACGACCAATCTGAATCAACAGGCAGTTGACGGCAAGATCGACCCGTTGATTGGTCGCGAAGTCGAGATTGAGCGCACCGTGCAGATTCTCTGCCGGCGGCGCAAGAACAATCCTCTTTATGTCGGCGATGCCGGGGTTGGCAAGACCGCGCTGGCCGAGGGCCTGGCCCGATTGATCGTCGAGGAACGCGTGCCCGATGTGTTGCGCGACAGCACGATTTACGCGCTCGACATGGGCACGTTGATTGCCGGAACCAAGTATCGCGGAGATTTCGAAAAACGGCTCAAGGGCGTCATCAACGAAATACGCGAGGATCCCGGAGCCATTCTGTTCATCGACGAAATTCACACGGTCATCGGCGCGGGCGCCGCTTCCGGCGGAGTGATGGATGCGAGTAATCTGATCAAGCCGGTGTTGGCAAACGGTGAGATTCGCTGCATCGGATCAACGACCTACGAGGAATATCGCGGGATTTTCGAGAAAGATCGCGCACTGGCGCGGCGTTTTCAGAAGATCGACATTCCGGAGCCGAGTCTCGAGGAGACCATTGCGATTCTGCACGGACTCAAGTCCCGTTTTGAAGAGCATCATGGCATCCGTTACGACTCGCCTGCGCTTGATGCCGCCGCCGAGTTGTCCTCGCGACACATCAACGATCGGCGATTGCCGGACAAGGCGATCGATGTCATCGACGAGGCCGGCGCGAATTTGCGATTGCAGCCGATTGCCGAGCGCGGCGATCGCGTTACGGTCGAGATGGTTGAGAATATCGTCGCGAAAATGGCGCGCATCCCGGCAAAGAGCGTATCGGCATCCGATCGTGATGCCCTGCGAACTCTCGAAAGAGACCTCAAGCTGGTTATTTTCGGCCAGGACCGTGCGATTACGGCGCTGAGCTCGGCGATCAAATTGTCGCGCTCCGGACTTCGCGAAGAGGATAAGCCCATCGGCATGTTTCTCTTCGCAGGGCCGACCGGTGTTGGTAAGACAGAGGTGACCCGGCAGCTTGCCATGTTGATGGGAGTCGAGTTGATCCGATTCGATATGTCCGAATACATGGAGCGACATACGGTATCCCGTTTGATCGGCGCGCCACCGGGTTACGTTGGATTTGATCAGGGTGGGCTGTTGACCGAGGCTGTGACCAAGAATCCGCACGCGGTGGTGTTACTCGACGAAGTCGAGAAGGCGCATCCTGATGTGTTCAATTTGTTGTTGCAGGTCATGGATCACGGCACTTTGACGGACAACAACGGGCGCCAGGCCGATTTTCGTAATGTCATTCTCGTCATGACGACAAATGCCGGTGCGCAGGAAATGAGTCGCGCCTCAATAGGCTTTACGCAGCAAGATCACAGCAGAGACGGCATGACTATCATCAAGAAGGCGTTTTCGCCGGAGTTTCGAAACAGGCTGGACGCCATCATCGAGTTTTCTTCACTTGAGATAGACTCAATCAGGCGCGTCGTCGACAAGCTAATCGTGGAACTCGAGGTAAAACTGGACAGAAACGATGTCACGATCGAACTCGATGATAAAGCAAGAGACTGGATTGCCGAACGCGGTTATGACCCGCAAATGGGTGCGCGACCGATGGCCCGTATCATTCAAGAGCAGATAAAACGACCGCTCGCGGAAGAGTTGTTATTCGGCAGTCTTGAGGGGGGCGGCCACGTCCGTGTCACCGTCGGGCCGGACGACGACCTGAAACTGGAATCTGAGCCGCTCGTAAAAGAACTCGAGCACCTCAGCGAAGAAGAGTAGCTGGCGAAGCACTCTGATAATGACATGCCGGCTTGTCATCTGCCGCGATAGACGATACGGCCCTTGCTGAGATCGTAGGGTGTGAGTTCCACCGTAACCTTGTCACCGGTCAGAATGCGAATGTAATTTTTTCGCATCTTGCCGGAAATGTGTGCCGTCACGACATGGCCGTTTTCGAGTTCAACTCGAAATGTCGTGTTCGGAAGCGTCTCTGTCACGACGCCCTCCATTTGAATGGCTTCTTCTTTTGCCAAGGTTTTCAAGTCTCTGCTGGAAAAGGCTCGCGAATTGTGCAGAAATGATCGCGCTATTGCAACGCAATAGCGCATCATTTGGGCGATAACTCGCTGACATCCACTGGATTCGGTGGCCAATTCCTGATTCGGGTCACGGGATTGCAGGCTGAGTCCAGTTCGCGACGGAAATCGGGTCGGGATATCATCGTCGCGCCCAGCGTCAGCAGGTGGCGTGATATGACCTGGCAGTCGATCAATGCGACGTCGTTTCTCAAAAGAAAACGCGACAGGCCGAGCATTGCGAATTTTGACGTATTCGGCTCCAGGCTATACATGGATTCGCCAAAAAAGACCTTGCCAATCGCGAGCCCGTACAGTCCGCCAACCCGCCGGCCGTCCTGCCACACCTCGACAGAGTGCGCCCATCCTTCGCGATGCAATTGCTCGTAGGCCAGAATCATGTCCGCCGTTATCCATGTGCCTTGTTGCGCGATTCTCGGTGCAGCACACGCGCGAACAACCTCGCCAAAGGACTGGTTGAACGTAAGCGTCGCTTTGGAGCGCAGCAAGTCCCGGCGAAGGCGTCTTGAGATGTGGAAATCGGCAGGCCGCAGTACGCAACGCGGGTCGGGTGACCACCACAGTATCGGCTGTTCGTCGTCATACCATGGGAAAATGCCCTTGCGATAGGCGTTGAGCAGGCGTTCGCTGCTGAGATCACCGCCTGCCGCGAGCAGGCCATCGGGTTCCCGCAAGGCCTCTTCGATGTCGGGAAAGGCATCCGGTGGATCCGATGCGTCCAGCCAGAATACTTGGCTGCTGCTCACGACTGGTGTCGCGGTTTGCGATACGGGCTGTGCGCGTCGACGGCACGCATGTAGCGTTCTACGTGTCGCGTTTCTTCGTCAAGATAATCACCGATGGCTGAGAAAAAGCTCGGTTCGGCGAGCCAGTGTGCAGACCATGCCGAAACGGGCACGAAGCCGCGGCTGATCTTGTGTTCACCTTGTGTACCCGGTTCGAATACACTCTTGCCGGTGTCGATGCAGTACTCAATGCCCTGGTAATAACAGGTTTCAAAGTGCAGAGCATTGTACGCTACCGAACTTCCCCAGTAGCGGCCGTAGAGCGTACTGTCGCTTTCGAAGAAAACCGCTGCGGCGACTGGTTCGCCGTGTTGCTCGGCAAGTATCACATGAATACTTTCGGGAATTTGCTCGCTGATACGCCGAAAAAAATCGAGATCGAAATAAGGCAACGACCCACGGCGCATGAACGTGATGCTGATCATCCGGTACACGAATTGCCACGTGTCGTCGTCGATATCCTTACCGTGCAAACGCCGAAATCGAATTCCGGCTTCGGCAACGTGGCGTCGATCCCGCCGTACCTTCTTGCGTTTCGCAGCGCTGAAAGTTTGCAGAAACTCGTCGAAATCAGCGTAATTACGATTATGCCAGTGAAATTGGCAGTCCTTGCGAATGCGCAGGCCGGCGTCTTGCAACAATGACAACTCTTCCTCGAGCGGGAAGAGGATGTGCAGCGACGAACATCCGGCATCTTTCGAGAGTGCAATTGCGCTGCGAATCAATGCCAGGGCCGATTCGCGATCGTCCGATTCTGCCAGCAACAACTTGCGGCTCGGCGCTGGCGTAAATGGGACTGCCGAAACAAGTTTCGGATAATACGGAACACCGGCCTCGTGGTACGCATTGGCCCATGCCCAGTCAAAAACGAATTCGCCCCAGGAATGCGTTTTCTCGTACAGCGGCATCGCGGCACGCAGGGATCCGCCGTCTCTGATCGTGATATGTCGCGGCGTCCAGCCAGATGCCGCGGAAACGCAGCCTCCGGCTTCGGCGGCGCATAGAAATTCGTGCCGAAGAAACGGATAGTCGAGGCCGGCGAGTCCGTTCCACTCAGCGGCCGGTATTTCTGCAATCCCGTCGTGTACGGTGGCCTGCATCAGCCGGCGGCATTGCTTGTTGCCAAGCCTGTGTCCTTATCCAGTGCATCAAGGAATTTCTCGGCGTCGAGCGCAGCCATGCAGCCCGCGCCCGCCGACGTAATTGCCTGGCGATAAACCTGATCGGCGACATCTCCTGCAGCAAATACGCCGGGCACGCTCGTCGCAGTCGCGTCGCCCGCGAGGCCCGAAGTCACCGTGATGTAGCCGTTCTTCATGTCCAGTTGATCGGCGAACAGGCCTGTGTTCGGGCTGTGGCCGATTGCGATGAAGATGCCGGCAAGATCGATGTCACTTGTTTCTGCGCCATTCTTCGTGCTACGGACTCGCAGTCCGGTCACGCCCGACGCGTCTCCCAGAACCTCATCGACGACATGGTCCCATAGCAGTTGGATGTTTCCGTCTTTGGCCTTGTCGAACAGGCGATCCTGCAATATTTTTTCCGCACGCAGCTCATCGCGCCGATGCACCAGGGTTACCCTGGATGCGATATTGCTCAAGTACAGCGCTTCTTCGACCGCCGTATTGCCACCGCCAATGACCGCGACGTCCTTGCCACGAAAGAAGAATCCGTCACACGTCGCGCAGGCCGATACACCGCGGCCCTTGTACGCGTCTTCGGACGGTAAGCCAAGGTACATGGCCGTCGCGCCGGTCGCGACAATCAAAGCATCGCAAGTGTAGCTGCCGTAGTCGCCATCCAGACGGAACGGACGTGACACCAGGTCCGCCGTGTGAATGTGATCATTGATCACCTCGGTGTTGAATCGCTGTGCGTGTCGAAGCATGCGGTCCATGAGTTCCGGGCCCTGCAGACCTTCGACATCCCCGGGCCAGTTGTCGACGTCGGTGGTCGTCGCCAGCTGTCCGCCTTGCTCGATGCCGGCGATCATCACCGGACGGAGGTTGGCGCGCGCGGCATAGACGGCGGCTGCATATCCGGCTGGTCCCGATCCAAGAATCAGAACCCGGCAATGCTTCAAGTCAGTCATGTATAATTTGTCCCTGAATCGATCGATCGAATCTGCCCGTGGAATCTCAGAAAATGCGATCTTGATCGAGACTTTCAAGAGGTGTTGCGAGCGATTTTCAATTAGCTGCTAGTGTAGGGAAAACGAACTCGGTGAGCATGCATAAATGGCGGACGGTGCCGCCATGTGGGCGGCAAGCCCGCCGGCGGCATCAGGCATGCGAGCCTCTTTTGTTGCTGTCGGTTCTGTTGTAATCTTTTAGAACTAGTGCTTTAGATCCAATACTTTAGAGCCGATACGTTACAATCTACCTGAGATATGGCAAAAGTCCGCAAAACCATCCATCCGTCATCCCGACTGTCCGCGCAAGTCCACCGTGCGCTGCGGGAGGGTGCGCTGTACATTTTCGGGGCGCTGGCCCTGATTCTGTGGTTTGCCCTGGTCACGTACGACCGTGCTGATCCGGGTTTCAGCCAGGCGACGAATTTGTCTGAGGTTCAAAACGGTGTCGGCCGCGCCGGTGCGCTTGTCGCCGATGTGCTGTTCAACTTTTTCGGCCGTCCAGCCTATCTGTTTACTGTCATGGTGTTTTACGTGGGCTGGATGTTCTATCGCGAGCATAAAACCGATCAGATTCTGACGCGCGCAGACTTCGCGCTTCGATTCGGCGGCTTCGTTGCGACGCTGATTGCCAGCTGTGCGTTGTCGACGTTGCATTTTTCGCCTCTGGGGTTCAATGAAACGGCAGGTGGCATCATCGGCCAGATCGTCGGCAACCGACTGGAATCCGTGATGAAGTTGCTCGGTGCGAGCACTTTGTTGTTTTTCCTCTGGGTAGCGTCGGTGTCATTGTTTCTCGGTATCTCATGGTTCAACGTCATGGACCGGATCGGTCACTGGAGCCTGGTTGCCTATGAACGGTCACGCATAAAATTGGGTGAATTTCGCGACCGGGCGGACGGGCGCCGTCAGCTGGCTGCCCGCCAGGATTTCGTCGAAGCCGGGAAAAAACGCACCGTCGGCCGTGCCAAGCTTCGAATTGAACCGCTGATGCAATCGCTCGAGCCAAGCGTCCGCGCCGAACGCGAGCGGCAGGTACCGTTGTTTGATCCTCCTGCTGTCGGCGAATTGCCGCCACTGTCGCTGCTCGACGATCCCCCACCGCAACAAAAAGCGTATTCGCAGGAGTCGCTGGAGGCGATGTCCCGCCTCGTCGAACTCAAGCTGCTCGATTTCGGCGTCGAAGTCGAAGTCAAAGCCGTATCGCCAGGTCCGGTCATCACGCGCTTCGAACTCGATCCGGCTCCGGGCGTGAAGGTCAGCCAGATCTCGAGTCTGACAAGGGACATTGCGCGCGCGCTGTCCGTCGTCAGCGTCCGTGTCGTGGAAGTAATTCCTGGCAAGTCCTACGTCGGGCTCGAGATTCCGAACGAGAATCGACAGCTCGTCACGCTGGGCGAAATATTAAAGTCGCGTGCCTACGATGAACTTGCATCGCCGCTCACGCTCGCCCTGGGCAAAGACATTGGAGGCAATCCGGTCGTTGCCGATCTGTCGCGCATGCCGCACTTGCTGATCGCGGGCACGACCGGTTCCGGCAAATCGGTGGCGCTCAACGCCATGGTCTTGAGCATCCTGTACAAAACGCAGCCCGAGCAAGTCCGTCTGATATTGATCGATCCGAAAATGCTCGAGCTGTCGGTGTACGAGGGAATACCGCACTTGCTGACGCCCGTCGTCACGGACATGAGGGAAGCGGCCAATGCCCTGCGCTGGTGTGTCGCGGAAATGGACCGGCGCTATCGCCTGATGTCTGGCCTCGGTGTGCGCAATATCGGCGGTTACAACCGCAAGGTCAAAGACGCGATTCAGTCGGGAAATCCGATAAAGGACCCGACATTTACGCCGCCGGCCATCGATGATGAAGACAAGCCGGTCGAAAGCCCTGTATTGACGCCGTTGCCTTATATCGTCGTCATCATCGATGAGCTTGCCGACATGATGATGATTGTCGGCAAAAAGGTCGAAGAGTTGATTGCGCGGCTCGCACAGAAGGCCCGCGCATCGGGGATCCATTTGCTGCTCGCGACGCAGCGACCGTCAGTGGATGTCATTACGGGCCTGATCAAGGCGAACGTGCCAACACGAATCGCCTTCCAGGTGTCGGCCAAAGTCGATTCACGTACGATTCTCGATCAGGGTGGCGCCGAAAATCTTCTCGGGCATGGGGACATGCTGTTCCTGCCTCCGGGTACCTCGGTGCCGGTGCGTGTGCACGGCGCCTTCGTTGCGGATCACGAGGTACATTCTGTCGTGCGACACCTCAAGAAAAGCGGCGCACCGCGCTACCACGACGAAATTCTCGAAGGTCCTGTGGGTCCAACACCGAGTCTGGCAGGAATCGACGGGATGCCAGGCGTTGCCTCGGATGCCGAGGACGATCCGCTCTACGATCAGGCCGTCCAAGTCGTCATGGAAACGCGTAAAGCGTCAATTTCCGGTGTGCAGCGGCGCCTGAAAATTGGCTATAACCGCGCGGCGAGGATGGTCGAATCAATGGAGGCGGCCGGACTCGTTGGTCCGCTGCAGTCGAACGGGGCGCGGGAGATATTGTTGCCCGCAGCGGCGAAAGACTGAGCCCGCCAAGGGACGGAAGACGCGATTGAAAATACAGTTCACAATTTTGACGGCGGTCGTGCTCGTTGCCCCGGTCAGCGGTTCGGACTTATCCTCTGAAGGGATCGGGCCACAGCTTATTGAAGGCTTTGTCACGGACTTCACGACGTTGCAAAGCCGCTTTGAGCAGTCTCTGATGGATGCCGACGGCCGGGTTCTGGAGGTCTCCAGCGGCAGGCTCGAAATTCAACGTCCGGGACGATTTCGCTGGATCTATTCAGAGCCCTACGAACAATGGCTGGTGGCCGACGGCCTGAATGTCTGGAGCTACGATGTCGATCTTGCTCAGGTCATCGTGAAACCACAGGCTGAAGTACTCAACAGCACACCGGCACTGCTGCTCGGCGGCTCGCGCGATGCGATGAAACAATTCACGCACGATGGCATTTTCGAGGACGGAGGACTTACCTGGGTACGACTGAAGCCCGTCAATACCGCCAGCGGTTTCAACCGGCTTGAGCTCGCTTTCAACGGCACAATGCTGAGTCGAATGGTGTTCTTCGATAACCTGGAGCAGACGACCGTCGTATCGCTGTACGATATCGTCGTCGATGAGCCAATTGATCCACGGCAGTTCGAATTCGTCGCTCCCGATGGCGTCGACGTCGTGGGCATTCCCGTCACCTCCGAACAGATGGATCGTTGATGCTGCCACTGCGCTACGCGCGCCAATGGCGATTGGCGAGCATCGTACTGCTTCTCTGCGTATTGCTGATCACACTGATGCCCGCGGTCTGGTTCTGGCCCGATCGTGTGCGCCTCATCACGTGGCTCGAAGCCATCGACAAATGGGTGCATGGCATTACCTTCGTCATTCTGGCACTTTGGTTCGCAGGCCAATACCGACCCGGATCCTATTGGCGAATCGCGACCGCACTCCTGATGTTCGGCGTGCTGATCGAGATTTGTCAGAGATTCGTGAGTTATCGCTCGGCGGAGTGGTTCGATATCGCCGCGGACGCTGCCGGTATAATGATTGGTCTTGCGATCGCGATGACGGGTATCGGCGGATGGTGCCTGCACATGGAGAACTGGTATTCGAAACGACAGACAGGCGTCAGCGTTGACTGATCTTTTTTCGCGCGACGATATCGAGTCGGTCGAACGGCCGCTGGCGGATCGCATGCGGCCAACCAGTCTCGACGACTTCTTTGGTCAGGAGCACCTGCTGGACGTTGGCAAGCCCTTACGTCGCGCAATCGAACAAGGTCGCGTCCACTCCATGGTGTACTGGGGCCCGCCGGGCACGGGCAAGACGACGCTGGCCCGGTTGATCGCGTTAACGACCGACTCTCACTTTATCGCGCTGTCGGCTGTCATGGCGGGCGTCAAAGACATTCGTGCGGCCGTCGCCGCGGCGAAGCAGTTTCGCCAGGTCGAGCGCCGCAGCACGGTACTGTTCCTCGACGAGGTGCATCGATTTAACAAGTCGCAACAGGATGCGTTCCTCCCCTACGTTGAGGATGGCACGCTGACTTTCATCGGTGCGACGACGGAAAACCCGTCTTTTGAACTCAACAATGCATTGTTGTCACGTGCGCGGGTCTATGTGCTGAAGACACTCGACGAATCGGCGCTATTGAGTGTACTCAGAAACGCCCTGCAAGACGAAGAACGCGGGCTCGGCAGCCAGAATATAGAGATCAGCGAGAAAGGATTGCAGGCGATCGCTGTGGCCGCAGACGGAGATGCCAGGCGCGCGCTCAACTTGCTCGAGCTTGCCGCGGATCTGGCAAGCGATGGTGAAATCGATGATGGCATCATTGCCGAGGTGGTTGCCGGTGGTCGGCGTCGCTTCGACAAGCAGGGCGAGTATTTCTATGATCAGATCTCTGCGCTGCACAAATCTGTGCGGGGATCGGATCCTGATGCATCGCTTTACTGGCTGATGCGCATGATCGATGGTGGCTGCGATCCTCTCTACGTGGCTCGCCGGATGGTTCGGCTTGCGTCCGAAGACATTGGCAACGCCGATCCACGCGCGTTGCAACTCGCCCTGAACGCATGGGAAACGCTGGAACGCCTGGGCAGCCCCGAAGGCGAGCTGGCACTTGCGCAAACGGTCGTCTACCTCGCCTGCGCGGCGAAGAGCAATGCCGTCTATGTGGCGGCCAAAGCCGCCACTGAGGATGCGCGCAGGCTCGGTTCTCTCGAGGTGCCTATGCACTTGCGCAATGCGCCGACCCGGCTGATGAAGGAACTCGGCTATGGCGAAAAGTACCGCTATGCGCACGATGAAGAAGACGCCATCGCGGCGGGCGAGAAATATTTTCCCGACGACATGGACGAGGTCAAGTATTATCATCCCGTTCCGCGCGGTCTTGAGATCAAGATTCGCGAGAAACTGGAAAGTATTCAGCGCCGTCGACGTGACGCTGGCCGGCCGGCACCCGATTTAACAAGCGATGATTGATCCAAAATTACTGCGACGGGCGACCAGTGACGTTGCCGCAAATCTGTCACGTCGAGGCTTTGAGTTTGACGCCACGGCGTATCTGGCATTGGAAGAACGCCGCAAGACTTTGCAGGTCGACACTGAGAAGTTGCAAAGCGAACGCAATACGACTTCCAAACAGATTGGCGTTGAAACGGCTAAGGGTGGCGATCCTGCTCCCTTGATTGACGCGGTCACGAAATACGGTGAACGCCTGAAGAATTGCCAGGCACAGCTGCAGGCGGTTCAGGCCGAGCTAAAGGAGATTGAGCTCGACCTGCCGAACCTGCTCGACGACAGCGTACCTGAGGGCAACGACGAGTCTGATAACGCTGAGATCCGTCGCTGGGGCGAGCCTGCACAATTCGATTTTGAGACCCGCGACCATATCGAACTAGGCGAATCCCTAGGATTGCTCTCATTCGAGGCAGCCAGCAAGATTTCCGGCTCTCGTTTTGCAGTCATGCGAGGAGCGCTGGCGCGCCTGCACCGGGCACTGATCCAGTTCATGCTCGACACACACACATCCGCGCACGGCTACCAGGAAACCTATGTACCGTATCTCGTTCAGGATCATGCGCTGGTCGGTACGGGGCAGCTGCCTAAATTCGAGGAAGATCTGTTCAAGACAACGACGCAGACACCGTTTTATCTTATTCCGACCGCCGAAGTACCGCTCACCAATCTCGCTCGCGATACTATCTTTGACGCCAGCGAGCTACCGCTGCGCTTCGTGGCGCATACGCCGTGTTTCCGTTCCGAGGCGGGTTCCCATGGCAAGGACACGCGGGGCATGATTCGTCAGCACCAGTTCGAAAAAGTCGAACTGGTGCAATTTGTCGTGGCGAGCGAGTCAGCGCGGGCTCTGGAGGAGCTGACGGGCCATGCGGAGACGATATTGCAGCTCCTGGAATTGCCTTACCGGGTCGTCGCCCTGTGCTCCGGCGATGTCGGTTTCGCCGCCGCGAAGAGCTACGATCTCGAGGTCTGGCTCCCGGGGCAACAGACATATCGGGAGATTTCAACCTGCAGCAACTGCACCGATTTTCAGGCACGACGTATGAAAGCCCGCGTGCGCAACGCGACGACGGGGAAACCCGAGCTCATGCACACGCTGAATGGTTCGGGCGTCGCGGCCGGGCGCGCACTGATCGCCGTCATCGAAAATTATCAGCAAGCTGATGGCCGTATTCGGATTCCGGATGCGCTGCAACCTTATATGGGCGGAATCGCGTTCCTCGAAAAGATTTAGGCGGCGTCTATTTTCCGAGCACGTCGCGCTTCAATTCGGCGAATGCATTCTTCCAGCGGTCGACGGACAGGCGGAAATACTCTTCCCAGTCTTCGCTGTCCGGTATGCCCGCGACAATCACGGTCAACAATGTCTTGTCGCCGATCGTGCGCAAGATCAACTCGATCGTAATGGGGCCGGTCGGTAGCGGACTTTCTTTCTGCATCGGCGTGAGCGCCATGCGCAGGCGACGCGGCGGCATGAATACATCGATACGGCCACGGATGTCGTAGCCGTCGCGCAGGGCAAGCTCGAACGGTCCGCCGATATGCGCGGACAGGCTACCTTCGCGTGCCAGCCACCGATTGATGGCATCGATGTCCGTGAGGGACGTCCAGACCTCCTGAATTTCGCACGCTGTTTCCATTTCTTCGCGATGACTGCGGGTCAGTGGCTCGATCGGCAGGCTCGGCCGATCGATCTTTGCGTCCACCGGTGCTTCAACGGAAACCTTTTGATCGGGGTAAGACACGATGTGCAGGTCCCGCTGTGGGTACGGAATCGTAACGCCAGCTTCACGGAACGCGGCGTCGATGGCGAAGTTCAGGTCGCTGACGACAGAGAAACGCCGCTCGATACGCTGAATACGGACGCGCAGCTCGAAATCCAGGGAACTGTCGCCGAATCCCATGAACAACGCGCGTGGGGCCGGTGCGCGGCCATCCGTAATGACTTCAGGGTGCTCTCGTGACACTGCCTCGAGTATGTCCCTTACCTTTTCGACGTCCGATCCGTAGGCGACGCCGACCTTAATCTGCAATCGCCCGTGCGTGTCTCGCAGAACCCAGTTCGTCACACGTCCGGATACGAGCTCCGAATTAGGAACCAGGACATTTTGATTGTCGAGAGTTTCGATTTCAGTTGCGCGAATTCGAATTCTGCGTACAAATCCTTCGACTTCACCGACCGTGACGAAATCACCGGCCCTGATCGGCCGCTCGAACAGGAGAATGAGGCCGGATACAAAATTATTGGCGATTTCCTGCATGCCCAAACCAATGCCGAGGGCAAGCGCGCCACTGACGAGTGCCAGGCCGCCGAGATCCACACCGGCCAGAGCGAGTGCTATCACAACGGCGGCGATGAATCCGACATAGCCGAACAGCGTGACGATAGCGTCGCGAGCACCTCTCTCGATGACGATATGCTGTAGCCAGCGGCGATCGATCCAGCGCTTCATCCAGCCGATGACGATGATGATTCCGGCAAACAGCAGGATGCCGCTGACGATCTTCAGAGGCACGATTTCGACGGCGCCGAAAGTCACGCCGATGACGATGAGCTCGTAGAGTTCGTCCAGGGTCGTACCGGAGTCGTCCCAGACATGGATCATGTAAACAATGAAACTGATCCAGAGGATCAGGTCGGCTATCAGTTGCATGAATCCGAGGCCCGTGCGCGAGCCTTTGTCAGTAACGCCCAGCGACTTTCGAATCTGTATAGCGGATGGCGTGTCTTGCTCGATCAGATAGTCGAGCGCGACGTCGACGAGCCAGAACAGAAGCCAGAGGACGAATAGCGCCATGCCCGTTCGCGTAACGCCATGAATCAGGAACCCGGCGAAATTTTGGTAGCCTACGAAGACGGCAACGATGCCGAGTGACGTAACCAGCAGTGCCAGATATCGCAATGGGCGGTGGCGCCCATGAATCCCGGGGATGCGGCCGAGATAACTGATTACCAACAGCATGGCCACGGCGACGAGAAATATCATCGACGCACGTCCGCTGACATAGGGGTCGGATACACGTATCGAAAGCCACTGACCGCCCAGGATCACGAAGCTCGTGCATATCGTCAACAGCAGAAATCGCAGTCGCAGGCGCAAGGGCCGCACGTGATCCGGTATCAGCCCACTGACTGCCGCCGACGGCGAAAGTGGTCCGGTTGCCCAGTTGATCACGACACAACCGATCCCGAAGAAGAAAATCCCCCAGGCGACTCGTATCACCAGCATATCCGTCGACGCGTTTTCGACCGTCGCCATTAACACGAGCACGAGAGCTGCGCCTTCGAGCCACAGCGGCGCGAACTCCGCCATTGGCTTCGGCATCAGGTATTTGAGCTGCGGTTCCGCGCTATCGCCGCCGGCGGCCCCGTACCAGGTATTGAATCGTTGCCGTATCGCGAGGCCTGCGAAAGCGGCGATGACGCCGGCGATAATGAGTATCCAGAGCATTTCGCCGGAATCGACATTTTCGACAAGCGGCAACTCAATGGATTGGCGCAGCTGTGACGGCCAGGATGCGGCGCGCTCCGGAAAGCCCTGAATCAGCGATATGACCGAAAACGTGCGGCTGGACAGGAATTGTTGTGACAGAGCGCTCTGTTTGTCAGAAATTCGCGTTAGCAGTGCCGAAGCGTCGTCTTCGACACCCTGGCATCGGGATTGCATCGAGATGGCTTCGTCGAGTTCGACCCGGATGCTGGCACGCTGATCCATGATTTCGGAACCGGCGATTTCCGAGTCGACGTCCTTCAGGGGCTCGAAGCGTTCTTCAAGGCGAGTCCGTGCCTCGGTGGCCTTGGCCGAGCACGCGGATGCGGCCGCTTCGATTTCAATTACCCGGGGACGGATATCCTCGAGCAAGTCCGCGTCGATGTCGTCCGCCTCGACCTGTAAATCGAACGACGCAATCACATCGTCGGCCTCGATTTCGTCGAAGCTGGCCTCTTCTTGTGCGCCGGAGGAGCCCGCCGCCGCGAGCATGCATAACGTGCAGAGCAGACCGAGCCAGCAGGCCATCGGTCTATCGGGTAACACTGCACGTATCATGGAGAAGAATCCCGGCTAAAAACTGGTGAGGAGTATACCGTCTGACGGGACGCACAAGAAGAAAGGGCCCGTCAATGGGCCCTTTTCGCCACGATTCAATCGCGATTCAGAAACAGCATCAGGATGTACCAGAACATCAAGGCAATCGATGCGAACAATTGCATCGATGCGGCGACGTGCTTGTCCTGTGGAAAGTGACGCAGAATGTTTGAGGTGTCGTACAGGATGGCGGCTCCGGCAAAGCCAATCATCGCGACGGAAAACCAGGTTCCGAGCTGGAAGCCGAAAATCACTGAAGACACTATCCCGACGATTGCAAGAATGCCCATCCAGACCAGCATGCCGCGCAGGAACGAAAAGTCCTTGCGAGTGATCATTGCAGTGGCTATCAGCCCGATCGATCCGAGAATTGTGACGCCGGCGGCGCTGTCGATCACACCGGGTTTGACTGCCTGGGCGATAAACAGGAGCGGCGCAAAGATCAAAGATTCGGCGAAAATGAATACCGCAAATGCGCCGTATTGTGCTGCGGAAGATTCAATACGGTGGGCGACGTGTGAAGCGCCCCAGCTAACGAGCATAAATGCGCCCAGGACGAGTAACCAATGGCCAAACATCGGCTGCGCAATACGGGCAGCAATGCCCGACTGCAAAAGGTAGGCCGAGATTCCTGCAAACACAAGAATTGCGCCGACAACGTGCGCATAGCATTTCCATATGAAGTCAGACCGAACGTCGGCCGATGACTCTGACACCGGCGCCAGATAATTCAGGTCGTCTTGCATGTTGCATTCCTCTACCAGGAGTTCATCGAATTCTATCACCGA
>Ga0209980_10000008_pt1 | contig 85270 bp, 83 predicted proteins | sample CR02metaG_FD_183611 | JGI IMG/M metagenome (GOLD analysis project Ga0209980, IMG submission 183611) | Deep subsurface microbial communities from Mariana Trench to uncover new lineages of life (NeLLi) - CR02 metaG (SPAdes) (version 2) | ecosystem: Environmental > Aquatic > Marine > Ocean trench...
GCTCCGCAGACTGGCAAGATCGGCTTCCTGGCACGTCTGCAGGACAGCCCCACCCGCTGGATCGTGTACGGCATCATCACGGGCCTGGCCTCCGGCCTGGTGGCGGTGCTCTTCTTGTTCGCACTGGAGCTGGCGGGCCAGCTGACCTTCGGCCTGTTGGCCCAGCTGCCACAGCCGAGCCCCCCCGGAGACGCCATCGTCCACCTGGAAGGCGTGGGGGAGGGCGAGCCGCGGCGCTGGCTCTTCTTCCTGCTGCCGGTCGTGGGCGGGCTGCTCTCGGGGCTCGTGGTCTACCGCTTCGCGCCCGAGGCCGAGGGCCACGGCACGGACGAGGTGCTGCGAGCCTTCCACCAGCGCCGCGGGGTGATTCGCGCCCGCGTGCCCCTGGTGAAGGGCATCGCCACCATTTTCACGCTGGCGGGGGGCGGCAGCGCGGGCAAAGAGGGGCCCATCATGCAGATCGGGGCTGGCATCGGCTCCTTCCTGGCGACGCGCCTGGGGCTGAGCGCGCGCGACCGACGGATCCTGCTGCTGGCCGGCGCTGCCGGAGGCCTGGGCGCCATCTTCCGCGCGCCGCTTGGCAGTGCGCTCACGGCCATCGAGGTGCTGTATCGGGAGGACTTCGAGTCCGACGCGCTCATCCCCTGCGTGATCTCCTCGGTGACGGCCTACGTGCTCTTTATCCTGCTGGTGGGGGGCCAGCGGATCTTTGCGGTCCCACAGCTCCCCTTGCTGACGCCGCTCGAGGTGCCGGGCTACCTGCTGCTCGCGGGGGTCGCGGTTCCGGTTGGCTGGGGCTACATCCGTCTCTTCTACGCCACCCGCGACCGGATCTTCCGCAAGCTGCCGTTGCCGCGGCCGCTGCGCCCGATGCTGGGGGGGCTGGGCGTGGGTCTGATCGGTCTCCAATTCCCCCAGGCTTACGGGGCGGGCTGGGGCTACATTCAGCAGGCTCTGGACGGGCAGCTCCTGATTCAGACCATGGCCTGGGTGGTGCTTGCCAAGATCGTGGCCACCTCGCTCACGATCGGCTCTGGCGGCAGCGGAGGCGTCTTTGGCCCCACACTCTTCATCGGGGGCATGCTGGGCGGGGTGATCGGCTACGGCGGCGAGCTGATCGCGCCGGCGCTCTTCCCGCATCCCAGCGCTTACGTGCTGGTGGGCATGGCCAGCTTCTTTGCGGGCGTCGCCAGCGCGCCGATCGGGGCCATGCTGATGGTGACCGAGATGACCGGGGGCTACACCCTGCTGCCGCCGCTGATGCTGGTCTCGGTGGTCTCGATCGTGCTCATGCGCCGCTTCTCGATCTATGAGAACCAGGTCCAGGATCGCTTCCATTCTCCCGCCCACATCGCGGACCTTACGATCAACGTGCTCGAGGAGATGAAGGTCGCCGACGTATTCCAGCCCACGTCCGATGTGCCCACGGTGACGCCCGCCACGGGCTTTGAGGCGCTGCGCGGCCTGATCCTCACGAGCCGGGAGGCCACCGTCCCGGTCGTGGATCCCAACGGCCGCCTGGTGGGATTGCTGACCGCAGAACAGCTACGCCCGGTGATGGACGAGCACCAGCTCGACAGGTTCGTAGTGGCCGGCGATATCTGCGCGCCTCCCTTCAGCCTGCAGCGTGACGACGACCTCTATCGAGCACACGAGCTCTTCCGCGCTTCGGGTTGTCCTCAGATTCCAGTCATGGAGGAGGGGGTGGGCGGGAACCCGCCGTGCATCATCGGCATGCTGGACTATCGGGACATGATGCGCGCTTATGGTCGGGAGCTCGCGCGCCGGCGAGAAAACTGAGACTCTAGCCTACGATCTCTACCGCGCCGCCGCGTCGGAAGTCGGCGGCTCCGCACTGGCCCGGCACGAGCGCGTGCACGCCCCCGAAGTAGACGTCACACGCTTGCCATAGATTGATCGGCCAGCGCCGCGCCAGGCCGTCAACGGTCTCGCGCGGGAAGCCAGGCTCGATCTGTAGCGTGTTGCCGTCCCAGTGAATCCGGGGGGCGGCCACTGCGGTTTCGAGCTCCCGCTCGAAATCGATGACCTGGGTGATCGTCTGCAGAATCGCGCAGCGAATGCGTTTGCTGCCGCCGCTTCCGAGTGCCAGCCGGGGTCGGGCATCGCGCAGGACGAGCGAGGGCGACATCATCGACGCCACCCGCTCCCCGGCTGGGCTCGCGTGGACACCTTCGGGGTGAAGGTCGTCCTCCCCCATCATGTTGTTGAGCATGATGCCGCTCTCCGGCGCCACGAAGCCCGATCCCTCGCCATTCGAGTTGGTCATGCTGGCTACGTTCCCCTCCGCGTCTGCTACACAGATATGGGTTGTACCTCGAACGGCCTGGCGCAGACGCTGGACGCTTTGGGCCGGAGCCTCCGGAACGGGGTCGGCGGGCGAGAGGCAGCCCGTCTCCCGCAGGCGGTCGACCTCCATCTGAAGTGTGACCAGCAGCGCCAGGTGATCCTCCGAGCCCCATCCGAGCTCGGCCAGGGGCTGGGTCTCGAGCAGCTTGAGCGAGAATGTCACCAGGGAGCCGCCGAACGAGGGCGGGGGATTGGTCAGCACGCGGTGCCCGCGATACTCGACCCCGAGCGGCGTTCGTTCGATCACCCGATAGCCGGCGAGATCCTCGGCGCTGAGCAATCCGTCCTCCCGCATCTCGCGATCGATCCGCTGCGCGAGCGCCCCCTCGTAGAAGCTTGCGCCCCGGTCGCCTGCCAGCGTCTCGAGGAAGCGCGCGAGCTCTGGATTACGCCAGCGATCTCCGACTGCGAAGGGCCGGCCGTCTCGAGTGTAAAGCCCCCGACTGTCCGGCGTGAGGCACATGATCGGGTGCAGGATCTCGAGGAAATGCGCCTGATGCTGGTTCAGCCGAATCCCCTCGCGAGCCAGTGAAACGGCGGGCTCGAGCACATCCTCTAGCGGCAGACGACCCAGCCGCTCGTGTACGTGCAGCAGGCCCTTGAGGGTGCCCGGCACGGCGACGGAGCCGCGCCCGGCGTTGAAGACCTGATCCGATTCGGTGAAGTGGACGGTGATCGGAATGAAGTGCGGCTCGAGCGCGACGCTCGTGCGTCCCCGGCCCGGCGTGTCGACGAAGAAGTCGAAGGCCGTGGCCTTGCCACTCGCAGCCTCGTAAGCCAGCAGAAAGCCACCCCCGCCGAGGCTGGTGAGGGCCGGCTCCGCGACCGTGCTGGCGAAGCCGGCTGCTACGCTGGCGTCGAATGCGTTGCCGCCGGCGCGCAGGATCGCGGCCCCCGCTGCACTCACGGCGGGGTGTCCGCTGGCCACGACGGCGAGGTTAGCGTCCGCGACGCTCAGGAGTGACCCGCCGAGATCATGATTCGGGCCAGAGCCCAACCCCAGAGCGCGTTCGTGCCCAGCACCAGGAGCGGTGTCAGTCCCCCCAGGGAGAGTCCGAGGAATCCCTGATTGTCTAACGGCAAGAGCAGAACGAGCTGAATGCTGCTCGGAAGCAGGGATAGAACCAGGCCGCTGCGTACGGGTGTGAAGCCGCGTCGACGCACCAGGGGGTATCCCATGGCGAAGAAGCTGCCCCAGAGCAGGCGTCGCTCGAGCCAGCTCCAGCTCAGGCCCGGAACCAACGCCACGGCCTCCTCAGACACCTTGGCTCCTGCGAGCAGCCACAGCGCGAACGAAGCGATCAGGGCCCCGACGGCGCCCGCGAAGTACGCCATGGCTAGACGCCGGACCATCGCTCCTCTCCCCCGCTTCAGGCTCCACCGCCTGCGCGGCCGAGCCTCGCCCCCCGTTCGCGGACAAGGTAACTTCTCTTGGCCGTGAATCCCTCCCCTACGCGGTCCCGCGTCCTCGCGGTCATCGGTGCAGGCAGTTCGGATGCCGCCACGGATGCGATTGCGTGCGAGGTTGGACGCCTGCTGGCTCAGGCCGGATGCGTGCTGATCACCGGCGGGCTCGAGGGGGTGATGGTGGCCGCATCGCGGGGGGCGCACGAGGCCGGAGGGCTGGTGATCGGTGTGCTGCCGGGCAGCTTCCCCGCCGAGGCCAACCCCTATGTGAGCGTGGCCGTAGCCACCGGTCTGGGTGACGCCAGAAACGCCGTGCTGGCCAACACCGCGGAGGCCTTCATCGCGGTGGGCGGCGCATACGGAACGCTCTCCGAGATCGCCTTCGCACTCAAGCGAGGCAAGCGCGTAGTCGGCCTGGGAACCTGGGACGTAGATCCGGCAGTGCTCAAGGCGAGCTCGGCTGAGGAGGCCGTGCGCCTGGCGCTGGCCTGAGTCAGCGCGTCTAGCCCGGATATCTCACCCGGTGGCTAGCTGCGCGCCGCCAGCAGTTGGCGTCCGACGCTCGGGAGGTCGGGTTGGGTCGGGCAATCCACGTCCGGCCAATCGCCGAAGGGATCCAGCAAGAGCGCGTGGATCCCGACCGAACGTGCGCCCTCCACATCGGCCGCGTAGAGATCGCCGACGTGGAGCGTGTGCTCCGCACGCGCGCGCACGAGCTCGAGTGCATGCCGGAAGATAGCGGGATGAGGCTTTTCGAAGCCCACCTGGGCCGAGTCCACGACTGCGTCGAGCAGGGGCCGCAGCTTGGCGCGAGTGAGCGTTGACTCTATCGTGCCATCCGAGTTGCTCACGACGACGAGCCGGAGACCCGCCTTGCGCAGCGCGGCCAGCGTCTCCGGCACGCCGGGCAGGATCCGCACCCAGAGACGCACACGCAGCGACGACTGGCTCAGAGCGCCGGCCCAGCCTTGCGCCAGCCGGTCGAGCTCCGCCTCGTCGGTCTCGAGCGCACCCGCCAGCAGCTTTCGCAGGTAGAAACGAAAGGTGTCGCGCGACTCGGTGGAGCCGCCGGCCGCGATGCGGGCCGAGACCGCCGGTCGGGCCGCGGCCTCGGCTCGGGCCAGCCTGTCGGGTGCGCAGTGAGGCCCCAGCAGGGCAAGCTGCTCGCTCATGAGCTCGAAGTCCATCGAGAACAGCGTGTTCCCCGCGTCGAGAAAAACGGTGTCCAGCAGCGCGAATGGAATCGCAGGCGGCGTCAAGTATCGAAGCGCTGCCGGAGCGCGGGTGGGAGTAGGGGGCAGGCCTCCGTCTTCGTGCCAAACACGCGGTAACGCGTGGCCGCGACAGCGTTGTAGAGCGCGTCCCGCAGGCGAGGGGGGACCAGACGGCCGAGCACTGCCAGCACCCGCCAAACTCCTCCCAGGCGACCCAGCATGTACAGGACCGCAGCCGAGCGCTCCAGCAGCTCCCCCTCCGCAGTTCCCACGATGACGCTGTCGGCCAGGGACGCGCGCGCAGACGCGGGCACGCGCGCACGAAACGCGTCGCTGTCGAGCGGGGCGAAGCGGAAGCTGTGCCCGCTGCGGTCCTCCGCCAGCACGAAGCGCACCACACCGTGGCACAGAGCGCACGCGCCGTCGTAGAACATGAGGTCGGTTGATTCCGCTCGCGTGGGCCGCACCCAGGCGGGGTTGAAGGTGAACAGGTACAGGACCCCCATGCCCAGGCTCAGATCCGCGAAGTCGACGAGCGTGGCGAGTCCCAGGTGCATCCCGAGCAGCGCGCTCCACAGCCAGGGTCGCATGCGACGCAGGAGCGCGAGCGGGGCGAACGTGAGCTCGAGCCCGAGAGCGGTCCAGCTGCCCAGCCGCAGCAGGGGGTCGGGCAGTGCCAGCACGAGCTCGCGCAGCCCGCTGGGACGCGCCAGCGGGTTCTCGACTATGCGCGCCAGTGCGCTGCCGTCCAGCCAGGAGGGGCTGCTGAGCTTGGTGTAGCCGCTGTAGCTATAGGCCAGGGCCATCAGGATCCAGGCGGCCGCGAACACCGCGTCTGGCATCCTCCAGCCTACACCGGGATCGGGATCTCCCCGTCGGGACCAGGACCCGTAGGGGCGGACCGGAAGCAGTGCGTGCGCCAGCAGCAGCCAGCCCACGAATGGGAGCGATGGATCCGAGATCAGCGGGTTGCGGCCATAGAGGCAGGCCCACACGTACCAGATGATGAGTGCCGCCCAGCGGTCGTACGCGCCGAGCAAGAAGCAGAGACTCGACACCATGGCTAGCGTCAGCAATGCGGTCACGACCGGCGGGCTGTCGAAGCAAGCGAGCAGGTTGGGAAACGCGCGCGTGAGCGGACTCAGCGAAGCTTCGGGCAGCAGCCCCTGATTGGAGAAGAGCTCGGTACCCCATGGAAGCAGCGCCGCGAAGTGCAGCAGGAGGTAGAGGCCGAAGATTGCGCGGTAGACGCTGTACTGCCCGCCGGTCCAACCGTTGCTCACGGACAGTTCACCTCCAGCAGCAGCGGCAGGTCGCCCGTGTCGCTTCCCGCGCGCGGCTCGAGCCGCACGCGCCGAGGTCCGCGCACGGATGCGGGGTCCACCCCGAGCTCGCGCAGCAGCGGCGCGTTCCCGCATAGCCCGTAGCGGAACACCGCCTCGAACAGCGGCTTGGTTGCGGGCTCGCTCGCGAGCACCGGTCCGTAGGCCAGGGCGGCAGCGTACACGTTGCGCCGGTTGTACGGGCCTTCGAGACGGCTGTAGATCTCAGGGCTCAGGCGCAGCGTGTGGGTCGTCCCGTGTCTGTTCGTCCACTCGAGGAAGAAACGGGTCGAGTCGGTCTCCAGAGCTCGCGCCGAGGCGAACACCCGCGGAGCGGGGGAGGCGGCCGTGGCCGCGGCCAGGCCGCGCAGGCGCGGCAACCCGAGCAGGTCGCCCGCCATCTGCGAGCACCCCAGCAGTAGCAGCAGCAGCGCGGCTCTATTCATGTAGGAGTCAACCGCGCTGCTTGGCGAGGCGAGCCCAGAGCCCGAGCCACACCACGGTCCCTACGCCGAAGGCGAAGCCGCCCGCGTGCGCCCACCAGGCGACGCCGCCCTGGTCCGGATCGGCGGCCGCGATGGTTCCGTACAGGACCTGAAGCCCGAACCAGAGCAGCAGGTAGATCACGGCGGGCAAGGTGACGGTCCGGATGAAGAAGAAGATGATCACCAGGGAGACGATCCTGGCCCTGGGGTAGAGCAGCATGTAAGCGCCCATGACGGCGGAGATGGCTCCGCTGGCGCCGATGGTCGGCACCGTCGAGGTGGGATTCATCACCACATGCGCGAGTCCTGCGGCGATGCCACCCGCGAGATAGAAGAGCGCATAGTTCAGGTGGCCGAGCCGATCCTCGATGTTGTCACCGAAGATCCAGAGGAAGAGCATGTTCCCCAGGAAGTGCATCACGCCCGCGTGCAGAAAGATCGAGCTGAGAAAGGGGCCATAGAGACCCGGCTCGCCGATGGCCCCTTGATCCAGGAGCGCGTAGAACTGTGAAGGGATCAGGCCGTGCAGCTGAAACAGATCTTCCAGGCCGGCTCCCGCGCGCAGCTCCAGGAAGAAGGCTGCGCTGCAGAGCGCGATGAGAGTGTAATTGACAATGGGGAAGCGCTGAGTCGGATTCAGGTCTCGGATTGGAATCAACGGGCCCCGCCTCGTGCGGTGGTCGACTGATGCGAAACTGTATTCCGCAGGCGGGGGGGTGTCGAGCGTGGGACAGAGGCTATCCTCAGCCGTGCGGAGGGCGCTAGATGGTCACGATCGGGATGAACTACGACGTACGCGAAGGCAAGGAGCAGATCTTCGAAAAGGCCTTCGCGCGAGTGCTGCAGGTGATGAGCCAGCTGGAGGGTCACGCTGACTCGCGTCTGTATCGGCAAGTCGGTGCAGACTCCCCGGAGTACCTGATCGTCTCGCGCTGGAGTAGTGAGGAGGCTTTCCGGGGCTTCATTGCCTCGGACCAGTTCAAGAAAGTCACCGATTGGGGCTCCGCCCAGATCCTACGGGGCCCACCACGCCACACCACCTATACCGAAAGCTAAGTCGGTTTGCTGGTTCGCAAGCCCTGCGCAGGGCTGGCAGTGAGGCGAAGCCGAACGTAGGGCGGGCTGCGTAGCAGTGCGCGAAGCGATGCGGGCTGCCCTTACTAGTGCGTTATCGGCCGGCAAAGCCGGCCTGCGCGCGCGACACGCCTCCGGCGTGCCTTACCCGGGACAGGATTCGACACGCTCGAGAGACTCGGCTGGCTGCGGGTCGGGCTCCCGTTTGCGGCGTGAGAGGCGGTCTGAGAACCGCCGCTCATTGTCCCAACACAGTAGATGTAAATGCGGCTTTACAGCAGCATAACCATAGCCATGGCCGTCGTCGCGCTTGCATGCACTCAGACTGAGAGCCGTTACGAGTCATGCCGGAGAGCGGCCGACGACTACTGTCTGTGGGTTGCGGAGCCAGCTAATGCTGAATCTATCGATATGGGGATTTGGCCGATCCGCGATCAAATAGAAAAGCTGAAAAATAAACAGAGACTTACCGCATTCGAAAAAGAGCAACTCTACGTGTACGAATTTTTTATTAGCACGTGCGTTCCGCTCCATGCTTATGAATGCCTAAAGGGCTCGCGCGTGCAATGAGCGACGAAGAAATGAAACAACTTCTGAGAAGCATCAGAGATTAGGTTGATTCCATCGGGCGCTGGCTGTCGATTGTAGTTATCTTGCTCATTGCGGTTATCGTACTTTGTATTGTCACAGCGGAAGAGATTGAAGTGATGTAATTGACGGTTTACAGAAGCTATTGGTACCGTATCGACCCGTGGCATAGGGGTAGAGACGTCAACCTCTACAGAATCTTCACCTCCTGCATGGAGACGAAGGGGTACACCCGATGAAGGCGGTACTAGGAATGACGACGCTGGTAGTGTTCGGCATCGGCCCGGTATATAGGGGAAAGGCGCTGGGCCTCACCTCCGTTACCTCAGTCATCACCTGGGCCCCAGATATTACCCGAGGCACCACCCTGGTCACCCGAGTCACGCTTCCACTCGGTGTGTCCGCAGTATCGGCACTTCCATTCGACGTACCCCTCGAATCGAAGCTTCTCCTCGGTCGGGCGTAGTGACCACGACTGCCCGCACTCCTCGCAGCGGCGTCTGAAGTACTGGAAGACTGATACTCCAATGACTCCTACGCCAAGTCCGAGGAACAGCCACCCCTCGCCGCTCATAGGCCAGATCACCTCTGTAACCGAGAGCCTAGTCGGCGGCACGCGTCGGTGTAAAGGGAAAAGGCGCCGGGCCAGAGGCAACCAGACCGAGCGCCCCTGACCCGCCCCCGGTTTCACTACCAGTTCCTATGTTTGACCAAACGCGGCCTCCAGATGGAGCGAATCGGAAGCTGGAGGCCGCCATTCGATCGCCTCGGGTGCTGGGGGTCGGTAGCCCAGGGAGCTGTGAGGCCGATCGAAAGGGCCGATCAGCGGCATCTAAGAGGGGTGCTCTGAAGGAGCCGATCGACCTTGCGGCGATCGGTGTGTTCCGACGTCGTGAGCCAGTTGTGAACACGCGTTACTGGCCCCGGGGCTAGTCACGATCGTTCACATCATCCCGCTAGGACTCGACGGGTAGGTCGTCGGTGTTTCCCCACTCGGCCCAGGAGCCATCGTAGACGGCTACATCACGATGCCCCAGCAGGGTGAGGGCGAAGGCGGCCAGGGACGCGGTCACACCCGAGCCGCAGGTGGTGACGACCGGCTCGTCAAAGCGCACGCCCGCCTCCTCGTAAATTCGGCGCAGACTCGCCAGCTCGAGGAACGATTCCGTCTGCGGCGATAGATTCTGGCCGTACGGGACGTTGACCGCTCCCGGGATGTGTCCTTTGCGACGTGCGGGCTCTGGTGCGCGTCCGTGAAAGCGCTCGCTTGAGCGCGCATCGATGATGCGTGCGCCTCCCTCCCGCAGAATCCGTAGCACGTCGCACTTGTGTGCCAGCCAGCGGGACTGTGCTCGCGCGTCGAAGCGGGCCGGCGGAAGCTCGGGAATCTCCTGCGTGACCGTCCGGCCCTCGGCCTGCCAGCGGGTAAACCCGCCGTCCAGCAGGCCGGCGCGCGGGTGGCCCGCGTACTGCAGCGTCCACCAGACCCTGCCGGCCGAGTAGCCGCCGCGCCGATCGTAGATGATCACACGCTGGTCCGTTCCCACGCCCGCCGCGGCGAAGCTTTGCGCCAGCGCCGCGGGGGAGGCCACGGTATTGCGTACACTCGCGTCAGCGTCCGCCAGGTCGGTGGAGAGATCGAGATGAACCGCGCCCGGCAGGTGTCCGGCCTCGTACTCCGCTCTGGCGTCTCGCCCCTCGGAGGGCAGGTACCAGGTGGCGTCGATGATGCGTAGGTCGGGCTCGCCGATCCGTGCCTGGAGCCAGTCGGGCTGGACTAATAGATCCAGGGCGGCCTCAAGCGCGCACGTGCGACAGGCTCTCGAGGATCTCCCCGTTCCAGGAGAAGTGCAGACGCGGGCGTCCGCGCGCTAGACCGCTTTGGATGGCTGCGGTTGCGAGCAACGGTAGCGCCACCGTGGGTTCGACCCAGGCCATGCCGCTCGCTGCGGTCTTGCCGATCTTGCCCCAGCTCCGAGCCTCGTCCAGCGTGGAGCTCGACAGGCCGCCATCGGCTGTCACCGCGGTGGTCATCTGGATGGCGTAGCGATGCCCGCGGTCTTTCTGCTCGAAGATATAGGACATCACGATCGAGTCGTTGATGTAGTTCTTGGGCACCCCACCGGCGATGTAGATGGCGGCGGTGGCCGGCGACTTTACGACGATCTGCGTCAGCTCATAGTTGTCCTGGATCGAGTCGATCTGAATGCCGCGCCGCTTGCGGCGCAGCATTCTGTGGTGGTGCTCGGTGAGGCCGATCCCGATTGAGCTGTCGTTGAGCGCGGGCACGAACATGGGCACGCCCCGCCTGCGACAGGTCGCCACGATCGAGGAGGGGTCGTCGAGCTGATCCGCGATGTGGTCCATGAACTGACGGCTCGAGTAGGGCCCGGGCTCGAGCTCATCGGCCAGCAGGCCCAGCCAGGTGTCGGTCTTGCCGAAACCGACCTCGTCAACGTAGGTGTCGTAAATGCGGTCGATGAAGAGGTCACGCAGCTCCGGATCGTTCGCATCGGGGCTGCCCCGGTAGTGCTGGTATCCCCGGGCCTGATAGATGTCCTGATACAGGATCGCGCCGGTGGAAACGACGACGTCCACCAGCCCGTGCTCCACCATCTCACGCAGGACCTCGCGCAGCCCTCCCGCCACGAGCGGCCCCGCCAGCCCCAGCAGGATCGTGGGGCGGTCGGGGTCCTCCAGCATTTGGCGCAGCACGTCGTAGCAGTGGCCGACGTTGCGCGCCTGGATGCTCATGCCGGCCATGGCCTGGACCAGCTCTACCACGGTGTGGGTTTTGGAGGGGACCAGGGGCTGCACCTGCTGCTGCATCAGGTCGGCCTTGCGCTGTTTCTGCTCCGGATTCAGCTCGGGGTAGATCCAGGAGAAGCCAAGATCCTGTTCGCGCTCGCGCCTGCTCATCGTTTGCAGTCTAGTTGGATCTGATAGGCCCGCAAGCGTCATCCGTGGTCCCACGACACCTTTGTGGGCCTCCCTGCCACTCCACGATATGGCGCGGATCCGCCTCGACGGACCCTTTGAGTTCCGACTGCCGGCCGACGCGGTACGACGGCTGGAGAAGGATCTCATCCTGCGCGTGCTTGCCGGCTGGGCCCTGCTGCTGCTCCTCGCAACGCTGTTCCGCTGAGGCGGGCCCCTGATCCGCACCCAGCCGGCGGCACCCGCTTTGGCAGCGGGTGCATCCAAGCTGCCGCTTCAGCCGAGCTGTGAGCGGCCCGCTCGCACCTGACTCCCTGGGGCTTTCGCATTACCATGCGCCCATGCCGTACGCTCCGCACGCGATCGAGGCCAAGTGGCAAGAGTACTGGAGCACGCGGAAGACCTTCCGGGCCGAGGTCGATACCAGCAAGCCCAAGTTCTACGTGCTCGATATGTTCCCCTATCCATCGAGCGACGGGCTGCATGTGGGGCATCCCAAGGGCTACGTCGCCACCGATGCGATCGCTCGCTACAAGCGGATGTGCGGCGTCAACGTGCTGCACCCCATGGGCTGGGACGCGTTCGGACTGCCCGCCGAGCAGCATGCGATGCGGACCGGCCAGCATCCCCGGGACACCACTCAGCGGAACGTGGCCCAGTTTAAGCGGCAGCTTCGTGCGCTCGGGCTCAGCTACGACTGGGACCGCGAGCTCGACACGACCGACCCGGGCTATGTGCGCTGGACGCAGTGGATCTTCTGCAAGCTACACGAGCAGGGTCTGGCCTACGAAGCCGAGGTCCCGGTGAACTGGTGCCCCGAGCTGGGGACCGTGCTTGCGAACGAGGAGGTCCGGGACGGGAAGAGCGACATTGGTGGCCATCCGGTCGTGCGCCTCCCGCTCAAGCAGTGGCTGCTGCGGATCACGGCCTACGCGGAGCGCCTGCTCGAAGACTTGGACGAGCTCGACTGGCCCGAGCACATCAAGAAAATGCAGCGCGACTGGATCGGACGCTCGGAGGGGGCTCGGGTGCTCTTTCCCGTGATCGATCATGCCGACGAGTCGATCGAGGTCTTTACCACGCGCCCGGACACGCTCTTTGGCGCAACCTACATGGTGCTGGCCCCTGAACATCCGCTCGTGGACAAGGTCACCACCCCTGCCCGACGCGACGCAGTTAAGGCCTACCTGGAGCAGACGTCGCGCAAAAGTGAGCGGGTTCGCATCGTCGAGGCCTCCGCCAAGACGGGGGTATTCACGGGTGCCTACGCGACCAACCCGGTTAACGATGCGGAGATTCCGATCTGGATCGCGGACTACGTGCTGATCTCCTACGGCACGGGTGCGATCATGGCGGTGCCGGGGCATGATCAGCGCGACTACGAGTTCGCCAAGACCTTCGGGCTACCCATTGTCGAGGTCGTCGCGGGCGGCGATATCTCACGCGAAGCCTTCACCGGGGAAGGCGTCAACGTGAACTCGGAATACCTCAACGGGCTGAGCATGCCGGCTGCCAAGCGCCGCATGATCGAGCAGCTCGAGGCCGACGGTAGCGGCGGCGGGGCGGTCAGCTACAAGCTGCGCGATTGGCTCTTCAGTCGCCAACGCTACTGGGGTGAGCCGTTTCCGGTCCTGCATCTCGAGGACGGCACGACCAAGCTGGTGCCCGAGTCGGATCTACCCGTCGAGCTGCCGGAGCTCGCGGATTACAAGCCGGGCTCCGACTTCCAGCCCCCGCTGGCACGGGTCGCGAGCTGGATCGAGACGCGCGATCCCGACACGGGGCAGAGCGCGCGGCGCGATCCCAACACCATGCCCCAGTGGGCCGGGAGCTGCTGGTACTACCTGCGATTCTGCGATCCGAGGAACACCGAGGCCGCCTGGTCCCCGGAGGCGGAGCGCTACTGGATGCCGGTGGACCTGTATGTGGGTGGAGCTGAGCACGCCGTGCTGCATCTGCTCTACGCACGCTTCTGGCACAAGGTGCTCTACGACCTCGGTCTGGTCTCCACCAAGGAGCCCTTTCAGAAGCTTCTCAATCCCGGCATGATCCAGGCCAGGAGCTATCGCTACTTCGTTGCCGATGGGGGTGATGGCTCCACTACGAACGGGCGTTTCTATGCCTCCGACCAGGTGCGTTACGACGGCGAGACACCGGTACACCGCGCAACCGGCGAGGGGCTTCGGGAGTGCTGGGTCCCGCCGGATGAGGTGCGCTGGAAGGACGGCCAGCCCCTGGCCCCCGATGAGGAGACCGTGCTCGAGGAGGTCACGGAGAAGATGTCCAAGAGCCGCGGCAACGTCGTCAACCCGGACGACGTGGTGGCGGAGTATGGGGCCGACGCCATGCGTCTCTACGAGATGTTCATCGGTCCTCTGCGCAAGGCCGCTCCCTGGTCCACCGATGGGATTCCCGGGGTCTTTCGCTTCCTCCAGCGTGCCTATCGCCTGATCGTCGAGGAGGTCGATGCGGAGGACCGCGCACGCGAGCTCCCGCCGGGGGAGGGCACAGTCGCCCAGCAGAGGCTGCTCGCCCGCACGATCGACAAGGTCACGAGCGACCTCGGGAAGCTCGATCTGAATACGGCCATCTCGGCGCTGATGGTTTTCGTGCGCGACATCGAGAAGGACGGCCCAGTGCCGCAGGGCGTCGCCGCGGCATTTGCGCGCCTGCTGGCTCCCTTCGCTCCCCATCTAGCTGAGGAGCTGTGGGAGCGGCTCGGGCATGCAGAGTCGCTCGCCTACGCGTCCTGGCCCGAGGCGGACCCTGCGCTTCTGGTCGACGAGGAGATCGAGATCGCGGTTCAGGTGCAGGGCAAGCTGCGCGCGCGTATCCACGTTCCCGCCGAGGCGGATGAAGCTCTGGTGCGCGAGGTGGCGCTCAATGACGCCAACGTGCGGCGTCATGTCGGGGATCGAGAGCCTCGCCGCGTGATCTACGTGCCGGGGCGCTTGCTCAACCTGGTTCTCTAGCGCCGGGTGAAGCGCAAGGTTTTATTCGCGATCCCGTCTCTGAATGTTGGGGGCGCCGAGCGCGTGCTGACGCTCCTGCTGAGGCATCTACCGCGGGAGCGATTCGAGCCCGAGCTGGCCCTGGTGCAGGATTCCGGGCCTTTTCTCGAGCATGTACCCGCGGATGTTCCGGTTCACGATTTGGGAGCAACGCGCGTTCGCTACGGCCTCCCAAAGCTGCTGCGTCTGGTGCGTCGGCTGAAGCCCGACGTCCTGCTCTCTCATCTCAGCTACCTCAATCTGGCCGTGATGCTAATACGGCCCTTCCTGCCGCGCAGCACGCGGGTGCTGCTGCAGGAGACCACGACGCTCTCAGAGCAGCTCGCGGAAGGCTCGCGGCCGGGACTGCATGCGCTCGCCTATCGCCTGCTCTATGCGCGCGCGGATGCGGTCGTGTGTTGTTCCGAGGCCATGCTCGAGGACCTGGTGCGGCGATTCGGGCTTCCCCGCCAGCGGCTGCGCTGTGTGCCCAACCCGGTCGACGAGGACGCGATCGAGCGCGTTATTGCGGGCAGCGCCTCTCCCTACCCGGGAGCTGGCCCCCACGTACTGGGGGTGGGGAGATTGGCGCGCGAAAAAGGCTATGACCGCTTGATCGACGCATTTACGCTCCTCGCCGGGCGGCAGCCCGACGCCCAGCTCTGGCTTCTGGGCGACGGTCCCGAGCGGGAGGCACTGGAGCAGAGGGCCGGGCAAGCGGGTCTGGCTGCACGCGTGCACTTCGTGGGCTACGAGCTCAACCCCTATCCCTGGATGAGGCACGCCGCTGTTTTCGTCCAAAGCTCACGCCGCGAAGGCCTCCCGGTGGCGGTGCTGGAGGCGCTGGCGTGCGGCACGCGTGTGGCGGCCTTCGACTGTCCCGGGGGTACGCGCGAGATCCTAGAGGGGGTGGAGGGCACGACGCTGGTACCCGATGGCAATCTGGCGGCGCTGGCCGACGCTATGGCGCGCCTGCCCAGCCCCGGCTCGTCCCCGCGCCCCGTGCTACCCGCGCGCTTCCGCCTGGATGCGGCCGTACGCGCCTACACCGAGCTTCTTTCAGGGCCTGCTTCGTCCTGAAGTGGTAGCTTTTGGCGCGGCTAGGAGAAGTAATGCCTGAAGGCTGGGAGCCCGTGATCGGGCTCGAAGTCCACGCACAGCTTCGCACCGATTCTAAGCTGTTCAGCAGCGCGGCCAACTGCTTCGGTGCGGACCCCAACACCCAGACCACCGAGGTGGACCTGGGGATGCCGGGTGTACTGCCCGTGATCAACCGGCGAGCGGTGGAGCTCGCGCTGCGGGCGGCGCTGGCGTTGGGCTGCGAGATCCAGCCGCTCTCGACCTTCGCGCGTAAGCATTATTTCTACCCGGACCTTCCCAAGGGCTACCAGATTTCCCAATACGATGAGCCTTACGCCAGCGGAGGGAAGGTGCCCATCCAGGCGAACGGCGAGCTGCGTACGATCAGGCTGACCCGTATCCACATGGAGGAGGATGCGGGCAAGCTCATCCACGACGATGCGATCACCGGCGGCGGGGTCAGCCACGTGGATCTCAATCGCGCCGGGGTGCCGCTGGTGGAGATCGTTTCCGAGCCCGAGATCCGTTCGGCGGAGGAGGCCGGGGCCTATCTGCGCAGCCTGCGTTCGATCCTGCGTTATCTCGACGTGTCGGATGCAGACATGGAGAAAGGCCACTTTCGCTGCGATGCCAATATCTCCGTACGACGCAAGGGTGCGGATGCGTTGGGCACGAAGGTGGAGCTCAAGAATCTCAATTCGTTCAAGTTCGTTGAGCACGCCATCAGCTATGAGATCAAGCGTCAGATCGACGTGCTCGAGGACGGGGGCGCGCTCGTGCAGGAGACACGCCTGTGGGATGACAAGGCCGGAGAGACGCGGCCGATGCGCATCAAAGAGTCCGCGCACGATTACCGCTACTTCCCGGACCCCGATCTGGCACCGCTGCGGATCGACCCGGAGTGGATCAAAGAGGTTCAGGCAACGCTGCCGGAGCTGCCCCTCGAGAAGCGCCAACGCTATGAGCAGGAGCTGGGACTGCCCGACTACGACGCACAGGTTCTGATCGAGGATCGCGATGTCGCCGAGTTCTTCGAGGAGACGGTGCGCCTCTATCCACACCCGAAGACCGTTTCCAACTGGGTCATGCGCAGCCTGCTCGGGTTCATCTCGGAGAGCGGGCAGGAGCTACGCCAGCTGCCGCTCACGCCTTCCCACCTGGCGGCGCTGCTGGAGCTTCTGGAGCAAGGGAAGGTCACCGCGGCGAGCGCGCGCGAGATTTTTCAGGAGATGGCTGGGTCGGGCCTTCAGCCGGCCGACATCATGCGCGAGCGGGGGCTCGAGGCGGTCTCCGACTCGGGCGAGATCGAGGCGCTGCTGCGGGAGGTGCTGGAAGCGAACCCGAGCCAGCTCGAGAAGTACCGCGGAGGCGACCAGAAGCTCTTTAACTTCTTCGTTGGCCAGGTCATGCGCCGCACCCAGGGCAAGGCCAACCCCAAGGTCGTGCGCGACCTTCTCAGCCAGCTTCTGCGCTGAACCCTATTCCGGGTCTTTGAAGTTCGGCTCGCGCTTCTCGATGGTGGCCCGGACCGCCTCCATCTGGTTGGGCGTGCCGATCAGGCCAGTCTGCAGCTTCTCCTCCAGCAGCAGGCCTTCCTCCAGACTCAGCAGGCCCGATGCGTTGAGCAGCCGCTTCCCCGCACGAATTGCGTCGGGCGACCGGCTCGCGATCTCGCGGGCGAGTGCCAGCGCGTCCTCCCTGGGCGTCTCGCTCACGTAAGTCGCCAGGCCGAGCTCCAGGGCCTCGCGGCCCGACACGATTCGGCCCGTGAATGTGAGCTCCTTGGCCACGTCCAACCGCACGAGCCGCCGTAAGGTCTGGGAGCCAGTCATGTCCGGGATCAAACCCCACTTGATCTCCATCACCGAGAGCTGCGCGTCGGGCGCGACGTAGCGGATGTCGGTCCCCATCGCGATCTGGAAGCCGCCGCCAAACGCCACACCGTGCACGGCTGCGATCACGGGAACGGGCAGCTCCGTCCAGACGTAAGCCGCCCGTTGGGCCCAGTTAGCAGGACTGTTGGGGCCTCGGCGCAACAGCCTGCTGCCGATCTCCTCCGGCCCGCGCTCCTTGCTCGCCATGCCGGCGAAGCCCGAGAAGTCGAGACCCGCACAGAACGCGCGCCCTTCCCCGGAAAGAACGACCGCGCGCAACGCGCGGTTGGATGCCAGCTCGGTGCCCGTCTGGAGCAGACCCTCGAACATGGCCTGATCGAGTGCGTTCAGCTTCTCGGGCCGGCTGAGACGCACATCGGCCACGCCCTCCTCGAAAGAGACGGAGATGCGCTGCGACATGAATCCCTTCCTGTTCAGTCTTGTCTGTGTAATGTCTCTATTGTCTCTGTTCTTCGCTTGGCCCTGTGCTCTGGCTGCATCCTATCGGGTTCGTTGCGAAACTTCACCTCTCCGGTTGCTTCGCTATCCTGACGTATTCCCAGCCAGGGAGCGCATCACACCGCCGTGACGGACCGAACGTTCGAAGTCAACCGCGTGGATCCCGAGGCCGATCGCGCTGAGCTGCGCTTCTCGGGTGAGCTGAACTTCCGAGACACGTCACGGCTCTGGCGGGACGTACGCGAACTCCTCGAGCGCCCCGCACGCTCGGTGCGCTTCGACCTATCGGCTGTCGAAGGTCTCGACGGAGGGAGCACGGCGCTCCTGCTGAAGCTGCAGTCCGAGCTCTCGGAGCGAGGCACGCAGGCCGAGATCGTGGGCGCGCAGGGGAGGGTGCGTGCGATGCTGGATCTGTATCGGGCTCATCCCGCTCGCCTCGCCCCTCCGCACCCGGAGGACGCCGGCTTCTTCGACCGCGTAGGCCGCCTGACGCTGGAGTGGCTGGAGGATCTGCGCGCGATGATGGCGTTCATAGGTGACGTACTGGCTTACGCGATCAGCGCGCTGCGCGCGCCGAGGTCGGTTCACTGGCGAGACCTCGGCGACTTGATGGTGCGGGCCGGGGTGGATGGTCTCCCGATCATCATCCTCATCAACTTCCTGGTAGGGCTCGTGGTCGGCTTTCAGGCCGCGGTCCAGCTCGAGCAGGTGGGCGCGGACATTCTCATTGCGGACCTGGTCGTGCTTTCGGTCGTGCGCGAGCTCGCTCCGCTGATGACCGCAATCGTTGTCGCGGGTCGCTCGGGCGCAGCCTATGCCGCGGAGCTGGGCACGATGAAGGTTTCGGAGGAGATCGACGCCCTCGAGACGTTGCGACTCGATGCCTATCGCTTTCTGGTGCTGCCGCGCCTGATCGCGCTCGTGGTCATGGTGCCCATGCTCACGCTGGTCGCCGATGTGGTGGGCGCGCTGGGAGGTCTGGTGGTGGCCGTCTTCGCGATGGACCTGACGGTGGCTGCTTACTTGAACGAGGCCCACTTCGCGCTGGTGGATCTGGGAAGCGGCCACCATGTTGCGGGCGGTTTGGTCAAGAGCGTGTTCTTCGGGGCCGCGATCGCGCTGATCGCCTGCCAGCGCGGTCTGGCCACACAGGGCGGTGCAGCGGGCGTCGGCCGCGCGACCACGTCGGCGGTCGTTACCACCCTGTTCGTGCTGATCCTGGTGGACGCCGGCTTTACAATCCTCGGCCACGTGTTCGACTTCTGACATGATCGACGTCGAGAATCTGGCACTGGGTTTCGGTGAGACGGTCATCCTCGAGAACTTGAACTTTAGCGTGCAGCGCGGCGAGGTCTTCGTGATCCTGGGCGGCTCGGGTAGTGGGAAGACGACCCTGCTCAAGTGCCTGGTCGGGCTGCTTCAACCCCTGCGCGGCAGCGTTCGGATCGAAGGCGCGACCCGCCCGGGCCTCAATGGTGAGCCTCCGTCCTACGGCGTGTTGTTCCAATCGGGGGCGCTCTTCAGTTCGCTGAGCGTGCTGGACAACGTGCGCCTACCGCTCGAGAAATGGACCGATCTGGACGACGCGGCAACAGACGCGATCGCGCGCAGCAAGCTGCGTCTGGTCGGGTTGGAAGGCTTCGAGGCCTACCTGCCGGCGGAGCTCTCGGGCGGCATGAAGAAGCGTGCGGGCATCGCTCGGGCGTTGGCCCTCGAATCCCCGTTGCTCTTCCTGGACGAGCCGTCCGCGGGGCTCGACCCGGTGACCGCAGTGGAGCTGGATGAGCTCATCTTGACGCTGAATTCCAGCCTTGGCATGACGATGGTGATCGTGACGCACGAGCTCGAGAGCATTTTCAAGATCACCAGGAGCTGCATCATGCTGGATCGAGAAGCGAAGGGTATCATCGCCCAGGGAGATCCGCGTGAGCTGCGCGAGCACGCCAGCGATCAGCGGGTCTTGCACTTTTTCAACCGTACCTCCCCGGGAGCATAACGAAGTGGCCCTGAACCCTAGCCAGCGCTGGAAGCTCGGGCTCTTCGTGGTTCTGACCTCGATTCTCGGCTTTGTGACCCTCGTCTGGCTCGGGACGGTCGGGCTCAGCCGCAACAAGACCCAGGTCGTGTCCTACTTTGATGAGTCCGTCCAGGGGCTGGACGTCGGCTCCCCCGTCAAGTTCCGCGGCGTCCGGATCGGCCGCGTGGCCTACATCGGCATCGCACCGGACCGGCGCCACGTGGAGGTGGTCAGCGACGTGGATCTCAAGGCGCTGGCTCGGCTGGGCGTGCGGGAGGGGGCCCCCCCCGAGTCCGGAGGCGGGATCGTGCCCCTGGACATGCGCATCCAGCTCGTCCCGCTCGGCATTACCGGTCTCATGTTTCTGCAGGTCAATGTCTTCGACCCCGAAGAACTGGAGTCACAGGAGCTGTCCTTTAAGCCGCCCTGGAATTATTTCCCTTCCACGCCGTCAACACTCAAGAGCGCAGGCGACGCCGTAATGGAGGTCCTCAACCGCTTCCCGGAGATCGAGCTGGACGCGTCGATCGCGCTGGCGGAGGCGTCGGAGACGTTCAGGGCCGTGCGCTTGTTCATCGAGCCCAAAGAGGGCGGTGAGGGTATGGCGCTGCTGGTGGCGCGGCTCGAGGCGGCCGCCACGAGCCTCGAGCGGGCGGCCTCGAGCCTCGACTCCGCGATTCAGATGGCCGACGTGGGCAGGACCATGGCGTCCATCCGGCAGGCTGCGGACTCCGTGGCCGAGGCTGCCGATGAGGCCACCGGACTCAGCGGCGAGCTGCGAGGCGAGCTGGTTCCGCTGCGTGAGGCACTGCAGTCGGTTCGCGCGCTGGCCGATACGCTCGAGCGCGACCCGAGCGCCGTGCTCCGGGGGCGCAGCAGCGATCTGGGTCCACGGGGGAGGCCATGAGCGCGTTCGGTGAAGCAGGCATTCAGATACGCCTGGCTGTGGTCCTGGGCGCAATGGGTCTGCTCTGCGCGTGTCTGCTGGGCGGTCGTCCCGAGGCCCCCCGTTACTTCCGGCCCGAGCCGCCGGCGCGCGTGGAATCCGCCCTGGACGGGGCGCCTGGGGCAGGATCAAGCGCGCCCGCACTGCGGCTGCACCGGGTGACTTCCGCGGCACATCTGAAGGAACGCATCGTCTGGCGCACCTCGGACGTGGAGTTCGGCTTCTACGACACCCGACGCTGGACCGAGCTGCCGGCCCACTACGTCGAGCAGCGGCTCTCGCGCCAGCTCTTCGAGGTGCGCGGACTGCGGCGCGCGACGGCCGGTCGGGCGCCCCTGCTCGAGGTGGAGCTTTTGGCCTTCGAGGAGGTGCTCACACCTCGGCACCAGGCGCGTCTCGAGCTGCGCGTTCTGCTCTTCGATCGCAAGGGGATCGCTCGCCTGGAGCGCACCTTCACCACGGTGGAGCCCATCCCCGGTGACGATCCAGTCTCGGTCTCGCGCGCTATCGGCCGCGCCTTGAATGCGCTCGTGGGCCGGGTGAGCGATGTGATCGAGTCCGAGCTGCGCTCGGACTAGGGCTAGCTCAGGGTTCACGCAGGGGCAGGACGAAGCCGGTGACGGGGCAGCGGCCCGCGTCACTTACCAGCTCGTTCACCTTGGGTCCTCGGCCATGCCTACGGTGCGCAGGACGCGCTCACACACCTTGTTGGCGGGCAAGAAGAAGCGCAGCTGGAAGGTCTCTGCGAGAAGGATCGCATCCAGATAGGCTCCGCGAGCCTTGACGCTGGTGACTTCCACGGCCGTGCGCGCGCCGGGCAGCCGGGGCGCCAGCTGTTTCCCCACGGGGCCCTGGCAGCCGACGAGCGCCAGCACGAGCAAGCCCGCAAGCCGATGGAGGTCCGTCGGTCGTCAGAACGGCTCTCAGTCATCGAGCAAGCGTCGCGATTTCTTCTGAAGCGGGCTAGTTCAGCTTGGAGAGGCCGATCTGGATCGACGTCCCTCCGAGCTTGGCCTCGTGCAGGGAGAACCCGTCGGGAGGCGCGGCGCTGCCGAGCTCCAGTCTGCGGGCCAGGGTCTGCTCTGCGACGTAGTCCCGGAAACGCTCGGCGGCCTCCGCCCACTCGGGTGGGAGCTTGAGCACGAGATGGATCCGATCCGAGACGTGGAGGTCGGCCTCCTTACGCGCCTGCTGGACGACGCGCACCAAATCTCTGGCCCGTCCCTCCTGCTCGAGCTCCTCGTTCAGCTCGAGGTCGAGAATCACGACAGCGTCGTTGCTGGACAGGGCCTGACACGACACCCCCTCCTTCGCTTGTAGCAAAAGCTCGAAATCCCCTGCTCCAAGGACCTCTCCCGCGACCTCGATACCGCCGGGGCCCTTTTGCCACAGACCTTGTTTGGCAGCTCGGATCACCTGCTGCATCTTCGATCCGAGACGCTTACCCAAAACGCGTGCGTTCACCTGCAGCCGGAACGTGGCGTAGCGCTCAATCTCTGACGTGAGCTCGACCTCCTTCACGTTCACTTCGTCCTGGATCAAGCCCAGAAAGGGGCGCAGGTCTTCGACGCCTGCACCCGCCACGGTCAGGCTCCGCAGGGGCTGGCGAACGCGGATCTTCTCCGAGCGGCGCAGGCCCAGCCCGCTCGAGCAGACATCCCGCACACGATCCATTCTGGCCACCAGCTCGGGGTCCGCGGGCAGGGGCTCTGCGCTCGGCCAGTTCGTGAGGTGTACGCTCTTTTCCCCCGTGAGGCCGCGGTAGATCTTTTCGCTGAGCAGAGGCAGCAGCGGGCTTACCACGCGCAGGAGCGTGACCAGCACGCTGTACAGCGTGTCGTAGGCATCCCGCTGGTCTTGATCCTCTTCGTGTTTCCAGAAGCGGTCGCGGCTGCGTCGGATGTACCAGTTATTCAACGCATCGATGAAGGCGGTGATACGCGCGCAGGCTGCGGGGAGATCGTACGCATCCATGAGCTCGGTCACGTCGCTTACGAGGGTGCGCGTCTTGGCCAGGATGTAGCGGTCCAGAACCGGCTGGGCGTCCGTGCGCGGCTTCGCCTCGATTCCCTCCGAGTTCGCGTACAGACAGAAGAAGTAGTAGGCGTTCCAGATCGGTTTTATTACCAGCCGCACCACATCGCGGATCGCGTGCCCCTCGCGATCGATCTGTAGATCGTTGCCCCTGAGGATCGGCGACGAGACGAGAAACCAGCGCAGCGCGTCGGCGCCGTAGCTGGAGAAGATCTCGTCGGGGCTCGGGTAGTTGCTGAGACGCTTGCTTAGCTTCTGGCCGTTCTCGTCGAGGACGACGCCGTGGCAGATACAGGTCCGGAACGGCGGCCGATCGAAGAGCGCCGTCCCCAGCACTGTCAGCGTGTAGAACCAGCCGCGCGTCTGGGCGAGGTACTCGGTAATGAAGTCGGCTGGAAAGTGCTTCTCGAACCACTCGCGGTTCTCGAACGGGTAGTGCACCTGAGCGAAGGGCATCGACCCAGACTCGAACCAGCAATCGAGCACGTCCGGCACACGCCGCATTCGACTCTGGCCGCTGGGATCGTCCGGGTTGGGGCGCACGAGCTCGTCGATTCCAGGTCTGTGCAGATCCCGGAGCCGCACGCCGAAGTCGCGCTCCAGCTCGTCCAGGCTGCCGTAGACGTCGATTCGCGAGTACTTGGGGTCGTCGCTCTTCCAGACGGGGAGGGGAGAGCCCCAGAACCGGTTGCGGCTGATGCACCAGTCGCGCGCGCCCTCGAGCCAATTTCCGAATAGGCCGTCCCGAATATGTTCGGGGATCCAGCGGATCTGCTGGTTCAGCTCCACCATCCGATCTCGGATCCCGCTCACGCGCAGGAACCAGCAGCTCATCGCTTTGTAAATCAGCGGCGTATCCGTGCGCCAGCAGTGCGGGTAGTTGTGCACGTACGTCTCGTGCTTGAAGAGCAGGCCGCGCTGCTTGAGCTCGCGGATGATCGCTGCGTTGGTGTCGAAGACGTGCTGGCCCTCGTAAGCCGCAACCTCCGCCGTGAAGCGACCCGACTCATCCACGGGGCAGACCACGGGCAGTCCGGCCGCCTGGCAGACCTCCATGTCGTCCTCCCCGAAGCCGGGCGCCAGGTGGACGATGCCGGTTCCCTCCTTGGTGTCCACGAAGCCGGCGGCCAACACACGGAAGCTGTTGCGCGCGTCCTCGAAGAAAGGAAAGAGCGGCCGGTAGCGGCGCCCCACGAGCGCTTCGCCTCGCAGGCTGCCCACCCGTCGAGCAGCCGTCAGCAGGGACTCGTACTTGGTGGCCGTCGCCTCGCCCAGAATCAAGCGCCGCCCGTCCAGCTCGAAAAGCGCGTACTCGATTTCGGGCCCTACGGCCAGGGCCAGGTTCGACACGAGCGTCCATGGGGTCGTGGTCCAGACGAGCGCGTCGGTCGGCAGTTCCTCCCCGGAGGCGCGCTCGAGCTCGAATCGCAGCGTGATGGCAGGGTCCTGCCGCTCGCGATAGGAGTTGTCGAGGCGCGTCTCGAAGTTGGAGAGTGGAGTCTCCGCAGCCCAGGAGTAGGGCATGACTTTGTACCCCTCGTAGACGAGCCCCTTGTCCCATAGCTGCTTGAATGCCCACAGCACGCTCTCCATGTAGGAGAGGTCCATGGTCTTGTAGTCGTTCTGGAAGTCGACCCAACGCGCCTGGCGGGTTACGTACTCTTGCCATGCTTCCGTGTAACGCAGGACGGAACGCCGGCACTGAGCGTTGAAAGCCTCAATGCCGTGCTCGATGATCTTGGAGCGCCCCGAAATCCCGAGCTCCTTCTCCGCCTCCAGCTCGGCCGGCAGGCCATGGCAATCCCAGCCGAAGCGCCGCTCCACTCGGTGGCCGCGCATCGTCTGATAGCGCGGGACGATGTCTTTGATGTAACCGGTGAGCAGGTGCCCATAGTGAGGGAGTCCGTTTGCGAATGGCGGACCGTCGTAGAAGACGTACTCGTTCGCGCCGTTCTCTCCGGCTGGCCGCTTCTCAACCGAGCTGCGGAAGATCTTCTCTCGCCTCCAGAAGTCGAGCACCTCACGCTCGATCTCCGGAAAGGCCGGCTGCGGGTCCACGTCGGGATAGGGCTTGCGCGGCTTCGCTTCGCTCATCCGTTGCCTCCTGGAGCGCAGCGGAGATCCTATCGACCCCGATGCACACGCACAATCGGATGGCGTGGCGCGCTCAGGTCCTTCGGGGGACGATGAACTCGAGGATGTTCCCGTCCGGATCGCGAACCCACATCTGCCCGACCTTGGGGTTCGTCTCCAACACCTCGACGCCCTTCGCCCGCAGAGCATCGCGCACCTTCACGTAGTCGTCGATGGCGAAGGCGGTATGACAGGCGAGCGGATTGAGCTGGGGCGGACGCGTGCCTACATCGACCCCCGCCGGGGTGACGATGAGATGGACCTGGGAGTCGCCGACCCGGTACCAGGCCCCGTCGATGCCCATCGCGGGCCGCTCGATCTCCTCCAGGCCCAGGACGCCGCCGTAGAAACGCCGTGCCGCCTCGAGGTCGCAGACCGTGAAGGATGCGTGGTGCAGCTGCTGGGAGATCAGGATGGGCCTCCTCAAGCAGGTATCTAACGGCGACCGGTCTTGCGAGTCAAGGCCGGAGAGGCGCCCTTCAGCAAGGTGAAGGAAGGGGCCTTTTCCGGGCGGTTTGTCGGTCTTTCGGACGGATCGGCCTGGCGGCGCAAGCATCGGCCTGCCGGCGGGCATGGCTGTGTCTGGTCGCCATTGTCGTTTGGATGCGAATGCTTGTGGCGAGCGCTTCGTCCGCATTGCCTCTCAAGATGCGATTGATCCCCGCCGATGCGAAATCCCTGGAGGGGCTGCCTCATCCCGGCATTCAGGGATGGTTGGGAGCATTGACTTGCGCAGCCTCGCGATCGTGTGCGTCAGCCTTTTCTTGCTGTCCTGCGTGGGCACGCAAGGGTTGCCTACGGTCGCCCTCGACCTTTTCGTTCCTGCGCCTCCCGATGACCCCTGGACACACAAGATCGAGGATTGGCAGGCGCGCCACGAGCAGGATCCCGCCCGCCAGGGTGAGGTCGGTCCCAACGACTCCGAGCTGGGTCGCGAGTACGAGCAGTTCTCGCGCGAGCTGAGACAGCGCCTGGTCTTCGATACGGTGGAGTGGGTGCAGGAGCGAAGTCGCAAGTACTACCGGGCCGATGAGAACTACGACCACTGGGCAACGCTGGGCGAGGTGGTCAAGAGCGGCGCTGATGACTGCGACGGCCTCGACCTCTTGACCTTTGTGCTGCTGCGCCGCCTGGGCTTCAAGACCAGCGAGATCTACCGCTCAATCTTGGTGGAGGCGAAGAGTGGGCAGCACCACATGGTCACGCTCTGGTTCGACGAGGCAGGACGGATGGACCCGTTCCTGCTCGACCCGACCGGCGTGATTAGCCGCGGAATGGTTCGACTATCTGAGGTCGACGGGTGGGAGCCCATACAGCTCTTCGATGAGCAAGACCACTTTCGCGTAGAGACGACTCCGAGCGGCACCGCCGTCGCCGGACGCTAGCGAACGCCGCGGAGAACCCTACAATCGGGGGATGACACGCGCGGAGGCTGCGCTTGAGCCCGAAGCGACGTCGGACTCGGCCTATCCGACCGTCTCCGCACCGGACCCCGTCTATCCCTGTCAGACGCTGAGCGGGCTGGGCCCACAGCTAGGCGGGATCGCCACGCCAGCGATGTGGTCGCGGCTGGAGGCGCCGCTGGAACGGGCGCTTGACGAGGTCTGGGGTAAGCTGGGGCTGCTGCGTCGCGCCCGGCCCGAGCGCTGGGTGACCCTGCACTACGGTCGGATCGCGGTGAATGCGCATGGCTGGGAGCGGCTGCGGGCATATTTCGGCGGCGTGGAGCCGGATCCGGCGCTCGTGGAGCCCCGGGCCGGCGGCCTCGAGGGCTTTCCCGAGCTCTGGGAGCGTCTGCGCGTCGCGCTCCGCCGGCGTCAGCTGCGGAAGCGCATACGCCGGGCTGAGGAGCTCGCGGCACGCGCCCTGAGCCGCGCGGCGGCGCGCAACCCGAGCGAGATGGATGTCGCGGAGCTGGCGCGTGGGCCTCTGGACGACCCCAGCTGGACCGAGATCCTGCTGCCCTGGCTCGGGCGGCGCCTGGCCGAGGGGGGGTCCGAGCGACCCGATCCGCGCCTGCGCGCGGGCATCGCGCTGGAGCAGCGCCACGCGACCGAGCTCGGCCGGCGCTTGATTGCCCGAGGTGTACTCAAGTCGCCTACCGACGTGGCCTACCTGACCGTCCCGGAGCGGATTCAATCCGTGCACGATAGCTCCGACTACTGGGCCAATCGGGTCGCTTCTCGCCTGCGGCGTGTCGAGGCATTCGTGGATCTCGATCTCCCCGACCAGTTCTGGGGACGTCCACGAGTGGACCTGGAAAAAACCGGCTAGTGTTCCGGCGCACTGATCCGGAGTTCCCGAAGGGGGGGCTATGTCGAAGCCGAATGGAGAAGACCACGAGCAGTCAAACGCTGCGATCCCAACGGGGGGCGGTAAGCTCGAGCTTCCGCTGATCCAGCTTCCCGGCTCGCATCCCTGCCACGGGTGTGGGGACTGCTGCCGCTACATCGCGATCGAGATCGACAACCCCACGTCCTACGCCGACCACGATCACCTCTACTGGTACCTGTCCCATCGCGATGTCTCCGTCTACGTAGACTGGGAGGGCGACTGGTTCATCGAGTTCAAAACTGTCTGCGAGAACCTGACCGAGCAGATGACCTGTGGGGTCTACGAGGATCGTCCGCAGCTCTGCTCGGACTTCTCCTGGGAGGAGTGCGAGAAGAACAGCGGGGAGTCGGCGTGGAAGTACCACTTCGACACACCGGAGCAGTACAACGAGTGGCATCGCGAGAAGCGCCCCCGCTCTTTCGAGCGCTACCTCAAGCAGCACGAAAAGGTCAAGCAGCGGCGGCTGCGAGTGCGGGGGGGGGAGACGCGTCGCTCCGCAATTGCGAACGAAGGCAAGGGCGACCAGCCCTCGCAGAGCTCGTCCCCGGCTTAACGTTCTGGCTACTGCTCGAGTAGCTCCAGATCGAGCTCCTTCCGTAGCTCATCGGAGCGACGCTTGGCTTTCTCTCGGTCCATCTCGATCTCGAGCCGGCGGCGCATGGCCTCGTCCCGTTCCGTTTGGATCTCCAACCTGCGCTTCTGGAGCTGGAGCAAGCGGTTCTCGAGTAGGCGGTTGCGCTGGGCCAGCTGGCGGGGTGTGAGCTCAGGCACGCGTCCATTTTTTAGAAAGGTCACAGTGACCTGCTGCCGAGCCTCGGTCCCGTCTGTAGCGCGGGCGAAGACCTCCAGGGTGTTCTTGCCCTCGCGCACGGGAATCAGCGCCGAGAAGCTGCCGTCGGGGTTCTGGATCAGATGTTCCGCGGGGGATTTCGTGGTTCGGTTCTCGATCTCGAGCTTCTCGATCTCGGCGAAGCTCACCTCCTCGAAGACGCTTCGCAGGTCCCGGGGATTCCGGATGGGGGTGAACACCCCGCCCGGCGTGACCCGCGCCATCTCCACCACCACGAGGGGCTCCTTGAGCGCGTCCTTACCAATGGCGTAGGTGTCGATCCGGATGCCCAGCTTTGCGGCGCGCACCGCCTTGGCGATCGCCATGCGGGCGTTTTGGATGGTCGAGTTGAGCATCGGGAGCGTCGGCCGCCCATCGGTCAGGAATAGCATGATGCGGCGCGCCCCTGGTCGCCGTTCGCTGTAGGCGCTGCGAAGGCCGAGTAGCTCCACGGTCGCGAGATCGACGGCGCTCACCATATTGGTCATACCGTTGGGCCCGATATCGAGGATCTCATCCAGACCTCGGTGCACCTTCTCGTGATCGGTGGTCAGTGGAACCTGGGTGAAGGCATCAGGAGTCAGGCTGTTGCGATCGCCGGAGAACACCACGACGCCCACGCGCGTCGTGCGCGGGTCGAGCTGATCCAAGAGGACCCTCACCGCGGCCACCTCAGCGGCCAGGACGCTGTCCCCGCGGTCGGTATTGGGGAGCAGCGGGATCCTTCCGAAGATGCCCAGAAAACCTTCTCCCCGTCGGTGGCCGATCTCCCCGTCTCCATCGATGTCTGCGCCGGAGGGGGCGTCGGTGCTCTCGGATGCGTCGATCACGAACATGATGTCGAAGGGCTGGAAATCGCCGTAGAGCGCCATCGCCTTCCCCGAGAGGAACGCCATCCCGCCGGGATCCCCGATCACAGCACCGGCCTCGGGCGAGTCGATCGTGAGATGGAGGCGCGACGTGTCCGCGGGCTGGGTCGGTCCGGCCAGGCAGAGCAGCCAGAGCAAGCCGTAGCGCAACAGTCTCCGGGTCATGTCTGGGAGTCTGGGACCACCTGGCCTGCCCCGCTAGCGCGGGCGGCCTGCTCCACGGCCTCTGCGACGGCATGATGGGCATCCGGGTGAAGCAGGCTCGGAACCAGCTCCCCGGGTTCCGCGTACTGTGCGATGGTCTCTGCCGCGGCCAGCTTCATTACGTCGTTGATGCGGCGCGCCCGCGCGTTGAGTGCGCCACGGAAGATTCCGGGAAAACCGAGTGCGTTGTTGACGGACCGGCCGTCGGCCGCGAGCGCGGCGCCGGCTGAGAGCGCGTCCCGAGGCTGAATCTCGGGATAGGGGTTGGAGAGCGCCAGAATCACCTGCCCCGGCTGTACCTGATTCGGCGAGACCAGCCCCGGCTGGCCCGTGGTTCCGATCACGATGGAGGCCTCCCGCATGACCGTATCGAGATCACTGGCGCGGCCGCCGATGCTCTCGAATCGGCGCAGGGCCTCCCGCTTGACGTCGCAGCCCAGTAGTTGCTTCACGCCGCAGGCACGTAGGAGCTTGGCGATGCCGATTCCCGCTGCCCCCAGTCCCAGCAACCCAATGGTGCGACGATCGATCGGCTCGTCCGATGCTGCGGTTGCATTGTGGAGCGCGGCCACGACCACCACCGCGGTGCCGTGCTGATCATCGTGCATGACCGGGATGGGGAGCTCCTTTGTCAGGCGATCCTCGATCTCGAAACACTCGGGAGCCGCCACGTCCTCGAGCTGGATGGCTCCAAAAGAGGGCGCAATCTGGATCACGGTATCCACGAAAGTCTGGACGTCTCGCGTGGGGATGAGGATCGGGATCCCGCTCAGCCCAATCAGGCGGTCCAGCAGCGCAGCCTTGCCCTCCATCACGGGAAGGCTCGCGTGCACTCCGATGTTCCCGAGCCCCAGAACCGCGGTGCCGTTGGTGATGATTGCCACCGTCTGCCCCAGCGCGGTGTAGTCGTAGACGCGGTCGGGGTGAGCGTGGATCTCCTGACAGACCGTCGCAACGCCCGGCGTGTAGAGCTTGCGCACGTCACCCAACCGCTCGATTGCAACCGTGCTCCGCATCCGAATCTTCCCGCCTCGGTGTAGCTCCAACACCGGATCGTAAACGACCGCGACATTGATGCCCTCGAGGCGATCGAGCTCAACCATTATGGCCTGCAGCTGCGACTCGCTGTCCAGGTAGAGCTCGAGTTCCCTCACGTTGTAGTTGCCAGTCGTGCGCAGCTTGACGATGTCGCCGATGTTCGCGCCACACTCGCCGATCGCTTGCGAGAGCTTGCCAAGATACCCTGGCTCGTCCCGGATCATGACCCTGAGGATCCGGACTTTCTTTTCTGCCTGTGCCACGAGTTCAGGAACCCCAGGGATGATGGTAGCGCAATCAAGAGGCTAGAGGATTCACGAGGTGGCTGCTACGCTGCCAATCGGGGGGACAGGGATGGATGCGTCGCGACACATAGGGACCGTCGAGCATCTCGACGGCGCCAAACTTCGCAACTGGCTGCGTGTTCCCGCCGGATTACCGCTTCCTCGCTGGGCCCGGAAACGCCTCGCACCTGGGGTACTTGCCGAGCTGGAAGCGCGCGCGGGTAGACGGCTCGACAACGTGGTGTTTGGCATGGTCGACCTCGAGACCACGGGTCTCGCGGCAGATCGGGATCGGATCCTTGAGATCGGCCTGGTGGTGCGATGCGCCGGTCGTACGCTCGAGCGTTACTCGACCCTGATCGATGTGGAGATTCCCATCCCCGCCTTCATCACGGGCCTCACCGGAATCGACGCGGGAGAGACCATCGATGCCCCGAGCGAAGCGGAGGCGCTGAGGGTGTTCGGACGTGTTTTGCGTCGGCATCGGGTCGAGGTGCTGGTGGCCCATAACGCGCCCTTCGACCGCGGCTTCCTCGAGCGGGCATGGAAGAATCACACTGGATCGCTGCCTTTGCCGTCCTTTCTGTGCTCGTTACGGCTGGCCCGCAAGTGGGTGCGCGCCCCCCGCTACGGGCTGGACGTGCTGGCCGATCAGCTCGGCATCCCAAAACATGGCCGCCACCGCGCGCTGGGCGACGCGGAGATGACCGCTCACCTCTGGGACGAGCTCCTCCAGCGCGGACGCTTGCATGGGGTCCATACGCTCGAAGCCCTGCAGAAGATCGCGGGAGTTGGCCACTCGCATCCGCGCGGGCAACGGGCTCGCATGGTCGACGTCTGAAGCGTGATCCGATAGCCTGCGCCAGCAGCTGATGGATCGGCGAATTCGCATGAACCTCGTATGGATCGCACTCTTCACCCTCGGGACGGTGACGACTACCTTTGCGTCGGACGTGGCGCCCTATGACCGCTTCGATTTGGTTGTCATCGATCCGGGACACGGGGGCGCGGACTACGGTGCGCGTGGCGCGTCAGGGATCCGGGAGAAGGACGTGGTTCTGCAGGTGGCGCGCCGGATCGGGGCTTCGCTCATAGCTGCCAAGATCGATGTGGTGTTCACTCGAGAAGACGACCGGTTCGTTGCGCTGTCCGAGCGCTCGGCGATTGCCAACCGCGCGCATGGGGACCTCTATCTCTCCATTCACGCCAACTCTGCCAAGAGCGGCAGGGCGCGCGGACCCGAGACGTACTTCCTGTCGGTCGATGCCAGTGACGAGGCGGCCATGCGTGTAGCCATGATGGAGAACGACATCTTCGGCCAGGAGGGGGCCGTTCTCGACAGCGCTGACATCGTGGCGGGGATCCTCGGCGATCTGATCATCTCGGACCACATGCGTTCCTCGAGCGAGATCGCAGGCGCGATCCAGCGTAACCTTGCGCGCCTGAACGGGGATAGCCGTGGCGTGAAGCAGGCGCCGTTCGTAGTGCTCATGGGGGTGAATATGCCGGCGGCGCTGATCGAGATCGGATTTCTCACCAACCCCAACGAGGCGAGACGGCTTCGCACACAGCAGTATCAGGACGCGATCGCCAATGCCGTTGCGCGTGCGGTACGCAGCTACCGCGATGCCCGGCACGCCCGTCTGAAACAGGAGGACTCGCGCTGATGAGAGCGGATGGTCGTAGCCCCGACGCGCTTCGGCCCGTGGAGATCCAGATGGGTTTTGTGCAGAACCCGGCGGGGTCGGCGTTGATACGGGCGGGCCGCACGCTGGTACTGTGTACGGTGCACGTGGCCGAGCAGGTCCCGGCCTTCTTGCGCGGAACGGGCCGGGGATGGGTCACGGCCGAGTACTCCCTGCTTCCAGGCTCTACCGACACGCGCACCGAGCGCGAGGCCACACGCGGCAGGCCCTCGGGACGTACTCAGGAGATTCAACGGCTGATCGGCCGTTCGCTCCGCGCTGTGACCGACATGGAGCAACTCGGGGAACGCTGCTTGTACGTGGACTGCGATGTGCTTCAGGCCGATGGCGGCACCCGAACCGCGGCCATTACCGGCGCCTACGTGGCGCTTGCCGCGGCGTGCAATCGACTGGTGGAGCGCAACTACTTCAAACGCAGCCCGCTCCGAGACTCCGTGGCCGGAATCTCGGTCGGAGTGATCGGTGGCGACGTGCTCCTCGACCTGAGCTACGAGGAAGACGCGCGCGCCGAGGTCGACATGAACATCGTGCAGACAGGACGTGGACGGCTGGTGGAGGTTCAGGGGACCGGGGAGTCCGGGACGTTCGATCGCGAGGAGCTCGGGCAGATGCTGGATCTGGCCGAGAAGGGGATCGTCGAGCTCACCGCGCTGCAGAAGCTCGCACTCGAGCAGTGAAGACGCTGCTGCTGGCGACCCGGAATGAGGGCAAGCTGCGTGAGCTGATGGCGCTGCTCGAGAAAGAGCCCATCCGCACCGAGACCCTGGCTGCGCACCCGGAGGCGGGCGAGGTCGAGGAGAGCGGTAAGACATTCGATGAGAATGCGCGCCTGAAGGCGGCATCCGCTGCACGCTCTACGGGACTTTGGGCGGTGGGAGAGGACTCCGGACTCGAGGTGGACGCGCTGAACGGTGCTCCTGGGGTGTGCTCGGCGCGCTACGCCGGGATCCATGGTGATGACTCTGCCAACAACGCCAAGCTCATGCGTGAGCTCGAGGGTGTGAAGGACCGGAGCGCACGCTACGTGTGCGTGATGGCACTGGCCCAGCCCAACGGCGAGATCGTAGCGACAACGCGGGGCACCTGTGAGGGCCGACTGATCGAGGCGCCGCGCGGAAGCGGAGGCTTTGGCTACGATCCCTACTTCGTCGCGCAGCATACGAAGGGCGAGCGGACCATGGCGGAGCTGAAGCCGGAGCAGAAGGACGCGATCAGTCACCGGGGCCAGGCCACCCGCGCCTTCATCCCGCTGCTGCGTGTCCACCTCGCCTCCGAAGCAGGGTCAGGAAACTAGCCCTCAGCCCCGCCGAGCGTGATTTCTGGTACAAAGGCTCACTGTGAGTGACCCGGCTGTTAAGTTTTCCCCTCGCCAGCAGCTCGCGCTGCTGGTCCGCATCCTGGGCTCCCAGGGCTATGACGACAAGCTGGCCGGGCATGTAAGCATCCGAGACCGGGACGACGAGACGCTGCTCGTGACCCCCGTTGGCCTCTTCTGGGAGGAGGTTCGTGCCAGTCACATCCTGCGCGTGGACTACGCTGGCCAGGTGTTGCAGGGCGAGGGCCGAGCGAATCCCACCATTGTCTTTCATGGCGAGCTGCATCGAGCGCGACCGGACATCCGCGTGGCGCTGCACAACCACCCTCCCTACGGAACCATCTGGGCCGCAGCCGGCGAGCTCCCGCCGCTGCTCGATCAGTCAGGTGCCAACGGAGGCGGGAAGGCCGTGCTCTACACTGAGTACGAGGGGGCGGTCCTCACGCCTGCGGTGGCGGCCCGGCTGGCGGCGGCCTATGGCTCGGCCGACATGGCCATCCTGGCGCAGCACGGGACGCTGGTTACGGCCACGACCGTCGGCGAGGTGCTGGTGCGAGCACTGAGCTTCGAGTGGCGCTGCCGCAAGGCCTACGAGGTGGCGTGCATGGGCAAGCAGCGCGAGGAGCTTGACTCGGAGACCGCCGAAGCCCTGTCACGCTATGCGCTGGAGTACGGTGAGATGCTCTTCGAAGCCTACGCGCGTCGCGAGCTCGCGCGCGATCCTTCGCTGCTGGACTGATCCGAGCTGATGGACTTCAAGTACTGGGAGGATGTGTGCGAGGGGGAGAAGCTTCCGGTCCTGCGCTTCCCGATTACGCTCAAGACGCTCGTGCTCGGTGTGTGCGGCACGCGCGACCTGATGCCGTACCATCACAATCCGGGCTACTCGAAATCGATCGGCAACCGCGACATGTTCGTCAACACCATGTTCGAGCAGGCGCTCTTCGGACGCTTCGTGACGGATTGGTGCGGACCCGAGAGCGACTTTCGAGAGACCAGTCTGCAGATGCTTGGGCAGCTTGTGCCGGGCGATGTCGCCCTCGTAAAGGGCAGCGTCAAGCGGAAGTTTCGGGAAGGCGACGAGTGCCGGGTCGAGGTCGGGCTGGAGGCGTCGAACGAGCTGGGGGTGGCGGCACGTGCAAGCGCTACGCTCGTAATGCCCTCGCGCGATTCTGGAGCGGTTCGGCCGTCGCTCGAGCTGAAGAAGCCCGAACTGGAAGTGGACCCGCAGATTCCCGACTTTGCCCGCGAGCGGCTCGGAAAGGTCAGTCCGCTCATGCGGGGAGGCTATCCCGTGAGCGAGGTCCAGATCATGTACTGGTGTGACATGGTCGAAGACGGTAACCCCCTCTACATCGATGCTGAATACGCGAGAAAGAGCCGGCACGGGGGGGTGATCGCACCGCCCATGGCGCTGATCACCTGGTCGATGGGGCGTGCGGGTCATAGTGGCGTAGATGCGAATGCACCGGACGTCGACTGCCTCGAGCGCAAGCCATGGCCGCCTCGCACAGGAGACGGGGCCGGACGCAGCGCGATGTTCACGCCGCCGGGCGCGACTGATACGATTGCGACGGTCTCGGTTCAAGCCTATGGTCGGCCTTTGCGCCCGGGCGACCGAGTGTCCTCTACCGTGGAGCTGCTCGACTGCTCTCCCCTGAAGCGCACACGCCTCGGACTGGGATACTTCCAGAAGAACCTGAACACCTACTACAACCAACGTGATGAGATCGTGGGCACCAACATGTTCACCCTGCTTCGTTACGGCGTGCCGGAAAATTGACGGCCCGGCGGCCTCAGCCCACCATGAACGCGGACTCGGCGTTCTTCTGGGAAGGGGTCGAGAAGGACGAGCTTCGCATCCAGCGCTGTCAGTCGTGCGGGACGCTGCGCCACCCGCCCCGTCCCATGTGCTCGTCGTGTCAGTCGCTGGGGTGGAACCACGTCACGGCCAGCGGTCGCGGAGAGGTCTACAGCTTCGTGGTTCATCACCATCCTCCCGTGCCGGGGTTCGATCCTCCCTTCGCGGTTGCGCTGGTGGAGCTCGAGGAGGGGACACGCGTCGTTGGCAATGTGATCGAGATCGATCCGGCTAACGTCTGCATCGGCATGCCCGTGGAGGTGTGCTTCGTTCGCGTGCATGACGAGTGGACGCTGCCGCTGTGGCGGCCACGCGCGAGTTGAGCCCGGGGATGCCGAGGTCCACGCTCAAGGATGAGGCGGCGATCGTTGGGATTGGGGCGACCGAGTTCTCGAAGAAATCGGGTCGCAGCGAGCTCCAGCTGGCCGTCGAAGCCGTCCGGGCCGCCATCGCCGACGCGGGCCTCTCGCCGGCCGATATCGATGGCATGGTCACCTTCGCGCAGGACTCGAATCTCGAGATCGATGTGGCTCGCGGTCTCGGCATTCCCAGCCTGACCCACTTCAGCCGCGTTCACTACGGTGGCGGTGCCGGCTGCGCGACGATCCATCAGGCGGCCATGGCCGTGGCAACCGGCTCGGCCGACGCCGTGGTGTGCTACCGAGCCTTGAACGAGCGCTCCGGGCGTCGCTTCGGATCGGGCCAGCAGCCGCCGCCCCCGCCGCCCGGCGCTCAGATCCCGACCCATTGGTACGCGCCCTTCGGCCTGGTAACGCCGGCGGCCTGGGTCGCCATGTTCGCTCGTCGGTACATGCACGAGTACGGCGCCACCAGTGAGGACTTCGGCCGTGTCGCCGTGGCGGCCCGCAAGCACGCCGCGACCAACCCCAAGGCCTGGTTCTACGAGCATTCGATCACGCTCGAGGAGCATCAGAGCTCCCGCTGGATCGTCGAGCCGCTCCATCTGCTGGACTGCTGTCAGGAGAGCGATGGTGCGGTGGCTCTGGTCGTGACGCGTAGCGAGCGCGCCCGGGATCTGGCGCAGCCTCCGGCCCTGATCCGCGCCAGCGCACAAGGCTCGAGCTTGGACCAGGAGGTGATGACCAGCTACTACCGCAGCGACATCACCGGGCTGCCGGAGATGGGTCTGGTGGGTCATCAGCTGTGGCAGCACTCGGGTCTTGAGCCGGCCGACGTTCAGTGCGCCGTGATCTACGATCACTTCACGCCCTTCGTGCTTACCCAGCTCGAGGAGCTGGGCTTCTGCGATCGGGGCGAGGCGCGTCATTTCATCGCGGACGGGAACATCGAGCTCGACGGCGCTCTCCCTATCAACCCCAACGGCGGCCAGCTCGGAGAGGCTTACATCCACGGCATGAATGGGATCTGCGAGGCGGTGCGCCAGGTCCGGGGCACGGCGGTGAACCAGATCGCGGATGTCGAGCACGTTCTCGTCACGGCGGGCACCGGCGTCCCGACCAGTGGGCTCGTTCTGGGGAGCGCGTGACCCGGACCTGCCGGCCAAGGTAGACTGGACCGGGCCCGAATCGGAACCACGGGAGGCGAGATTCCATGCACAAGCCAGTCATTGTCGAAGCCGTTCGCACGCCCATTGGAAAGCGCAATGGGTGGATGTCGGGCTTTCATGCGACCGAGCTACTGGCCCTGTCCCAGAAGGGCGTGATCGAGCGGGCGGGGATCGACCCGAACGAGGTCGAGCAGGTCGTGGGCGGCTGCGTGACAAAGGCGGGCGAACAGTCCTTCAACATCACGCGTAACGCGTGGTTGGCGGCGGGGATGCCCTATGCGACCGCGGGCACGACGGTGGATTGCCAGTGCGGCTCGTCCCAGCAAGCCAACAACTTCATCCACGGCATTATGTCGGCGGGCTTCATCGAGGTTGGAATTGCGTGTGGGATCGAAGCGATGAGCCGCGTGGGCCTCGGCGCGGAGAGCCTCAACGGACCGGGCAGCTCGCGGCCGCCTGACTTTCCCTGGGACATGCCCGACCAGTTTGCCGCCGCCGAGCGCATCGCTGAGAAACGCGGCATCACCCGTCAGGATGTCGACGCTTTCGGCCTGCGTTCGCAGCAGAATGCGGCGCGGGCCCAGCAGGAGGGGCGCTTCGAGCGCGAGATCCTTCCCGTCGATGCGCCCGTACTCGGCGAGGACGGGCAGCCCACGGGCGAGAAACGACGGGTCACCTCCGACCAGGGTCCGCGCTCCTCCACGCTGGAGGGTCTGGCCAAGCTCAACCCGGTGCTTCCCGACGGCATGCACACCGCAGGCAACAGCTCGCAGATCTCGGACGGCTCCGCGGCCGTGCTCTGGATGACCGAGGAGCGGGCGCGCGCCGCGGGTTTGCGACCGCGAGCGCGCATCAAGGCCCAGGTACTGATGGGCTCGGATCCCTACTACCACCTGGATGGCCCCGTCGACTCCACCTTCAAGGTGCTCAAGCAGGCGGGGATGAGCATGAGCGATATCGATCTCTTCGAGGTCAACGAGGCCTTCGCGTCGGTCGTGCTCTCGTGGGCGAGCATACACAAGCCCGACCTCGACCGGCTGAACGTGAACGGAGGCGCGATCGCGCTGGGCCACCCGGTGGGCGCCACCGGCAGTCGCCTGATCACGACGGCGCTGCACGAGCTGGAGCGCAGCGATCAGAACGTCGCCCTGATTGCCATGTGCTGCGGCGGGGCGCTCGCTACGGCGACCATCCTCGAGCGTGTCTAGTCAGCGCCCGGAGCGGTCTTCGACGACGCGCGTTAGCACCTCGGTCTCCGACTCCCTGAGCAGCGTCACGGTTTAGCGCCGCACGGTCCGTGCGTCGCTGTCTCGGGTCTGGGAGAACGTTTTGGACTGGGAGCACCTGCCCTGGCTATACCGCAGCTCGTTCTCGGACATCAAGCTCCTGGAGTCGGGTTCCTGGGGATGGCGTGTGCGCGTTGGCCTCCAGCCCGCGGGCGAGGTCGTCGACATCGAGCTGCGGATCGAGCGCGACCAGGGACGTTACTCCACCCGAACGACAGCAGGCGTGGGGGAGGGCAGCGAGATCTGGACACGCCTGGAGCCGCTGAGCGCGCAGCGCACCGGGATCGAGGTGGAGTTCCTGCTGCCGAACCTGATACGGGAGCAGGCGGAGGGCCTTGCTGTGGCCTACATGCGCCTGTACACGCAGCTCTGGGACGGGGACGAGGCCATGATGATGCGGTGTGAGCAGCTTCTCTCGCGACGCCGCCCAGCGCGAATCGGAGGCGACGCGCTGCTCACGCGGGGTGCGCTCGAAGACGTGCGCGCGCAGCTGCCGCTGGTGGTCGAACTCGATGGCCGGCCCTTCCGCGTCGTGGAGCTGGACGGAGCGCTCGTGGCCCACTCGATCGTATGTCCGCATTCGCTGGGGCCGCTAGATGACGCCCCGCTCGAGCACGGGTGCATCCGCTGCCCCTGGCACGGCGATCGCTACGACGTCCGGAGCGGACGTAGCGTCGATGACCAGGGCCTGTGGCTGGGGCCCGCTCCGCGCGTAGAGACCGATTGCAACAGCCAGCAGGTGCGACTCGTGTGGGACGCGTCCGCCTGAGCGCGGCTCGAGCCGGACTCAGCCTGCCACGTACACCAGCTGGCCACCCTTGCCCTTGACACACTCGGCCTCGCCCAGGAGGCGCAGGTGCTCGAGATGCGCGTAGGTCTCGCTCTCGGCCATGGGACCCCAGCTTCGCGGCCGGAAGAGTTTGTGGGAGAAGGCCTGGACACTGGCCGGGCCGAGCTCGCGTGAGATCGCTTTGACCTTAGCGAGCCGCTCGTGGTGGTGGCGTTTGATCGCCTGGGCGCGGCCGCGCAGGTCGGTGAACGGGTGACCGTGGGCGGGTAGCACCTGCTTGACGTTGGGCACCTCGCCCACGCGGTCGAGCGAGTCGAAGAAATCGGCCAGCGGATCGGCCGTCGAGGTTAGACCGGAGATATGGGGCGTGATCGTGGGCAGTACGTGGTCGCCCGCCAGCAGCGTCCCGCTTTCCGGATCGTGCAGGCACAGATGATCCTCGGTGTGACCCGGGGTGTGCAGCATGAAGAAGTCGCGGCCGGCCAGCCGCAGCGCGTCGCCATGCTTCACGGGGTGGGTGATGGTGGGCAGGAACGAGCCGCGCTGGAGAAAGCGCAAGGTTCTCCAGACGAGACGCTGACGCAGGGTGAAGCCGGGTCGTTGGCCGCCCCACGGGGTTAGGCCGCGGTCTCTTGTGCGGGGTCGGGTTTCCTCTTCCTCGGCCTCCGTCTCGACCTGCGCCTCGACCTGTGCCGACAGATCATCCACCGAGACCTCGGGCTCCAGGATGACGGGCCGGATCGGTCCGAAGCTGAAGCTGCGATGAGCGACCACGCGCGCCCCAGACGCTCGCTGGAGGCGCAATGCACCGCCGAAATGGTCGGGATGGGAGTGCGTCACGATGATCGTATGCACGTTCTTCACGCGCAGCCCCGCGCGCTTCAGCCGGTCCTGGATGGCGCGCCAGGTGAGCGGCCCGGGCAGACCGGGATCCACCAGCGTCGCCCCCTCGCCATCGATCAGCGCGTAGCAGTTCACGTGGCCGAGTCCCGGCATGTGGATCGGCAGCTCCATGCGGAGCACGTTCGGGGCGACCTCCGTCACCTCCTTGCGAGCACTCTCCTGTTCTTGTCGGCGCGCCATCGGGACAGTCTAGAAAATTCGTCTCATGCCGGCTTCAGCGCACGCCGTCTTGCATGCCCTGGCTGAGCTCTCGTGCCAGGGTGTCCTTGAGCAGATCGAGCTCGCCCTTCCGCAGCCGCGCCTCTCCGCCTTCCAACATGAGTGTAGAGGCCAGGCCCGAGAGCGCGGAGATCGTATAGTGCTGGAGCACGAAACGACGCCGTCGCGGAAGCGGAGCGTCCCCGAACAGGCGCAGCCAGATCCGGTCCCAGGCTCGGAACATCCGCTCCTGCCAGGTCGGGTGCTGCTCCAGGTCATCGCGTCCGAGGTAGTTCAACAGGATCTCGAAGGTGGAGCGATACTCGGCGCTGCTGAAGTGCTCCCAGGCGCGATCGATGAAGAGCGAGGCACGTTTCTCGAGCGAGGTTCCCTCGAGCGGGATATTTCCGAGTCGCTGGGCGAAGCGATTGAAAGAGTTCTCCAGTGCGGCCACGAGCATGCCGTCCTTGGCCCCGAAGTGATGCTGAACGGCGCCCCAGGTGACGCCCGCTCGCTGTGCGATCTCGCTGGCCGTGGTGCGCTGAAATCCCACCTCCGCGATGCTCTCCACCACGGCCGCGATGATCCTTGCGCGCGTCTCCGCTGTGCGCTCGGCGTGCGAGCGACGCCCTCTGGGGGGAAGCGGCAGGTGGGTGTGTGTAGCTTCGGTCACGGCTGGGCCTTGTCTCAGCGGCGATTCTCGTCCAGAACTCCGTAGACCCGCGCCATCAGCTGCTGGCAGAGCGCGGTGCCGGGCAGGGTCACGCCGTTCTCGCGCGCAAAGGCGAGGGTGACGGTCAGATCCTTCTCGGCCAGGTCGGCGTAGCTGCGGATCACCGTCTGGAAGCTCTCGCTCTTCTGCTGCTCGGGTGAGACCTTATGCAGCGCCAGGAAGCGCAGCATCTGTTGGCTCATGTTTCCGTTCGTGGCGGTGACTTCCTCGAGCGCCTGCTGCGAGAGACCCGCGTTGCGCGCGAGGTGAGTGGCCTCGAAGGCCGCGAGGAACCCCAGATAGGTCATCAAGTTATTGCAGAGCTTGGTGGCGGCGCCGCTGGCCAGCGGCCCCGTGTGAATGATCTTGGCGGCCGAGGTCTCCAAGGCGGGGCGCACACGTTCCAGGTGCTCGCTCTCGCCCCCCACCATATAGGTGAGCGTGCCCTGCTGGGCGCCCGCCCGGCCTCCGGTGATGCATGCGTCCACCACACCCACGCCGCGTTTGGCAGCGAGCCGGCCCACCTCTGTCACCGTGCGCGGCAAGATGGTGCTGTGGAGCGCGATCACGCTGCCGGGGGTGGCTCCCGCCAGCAGTCCATCCTCGCCCAGCACCACGTCGAGCACGTCGGCGTCATCGCGCACGCAGACGCCCATCACGTCACTGGCCGCGGCCAGCTCGCGGCCCGAGGTCGCGGCTCGGGCTCCCGCGGCGACCAGCTCCCGGACCGCCTCGGGGTTGGTGTCGTAGACGGTCGTTTCAAAGGAGCTCTTCACCAGCCATTCAGCCATGGGCGCACCGATGTTGCCGAGTCCGATGAATCCCGCACGCATGGTGATGGTCGATCCCCCGAGCTAATGCGGGCGCCAGCATATCAGAATTTGCCTTGCAGGCGAAATGTAAATGGAATAAGGTGGCCCAAAGCTCGAGCGAGGTCCTCGCGCATGGTCGAGTACAACCCCTACGCCTACGCAACCCAGGAGGACCCGTACCCCATCTATAAGCGTCTTCGCGACGAGGCGCCCGCCTATCGCAACCGAGAGCTCGGGTTCTGGGCACTGTCGCGGCACGCCGACGTACAGGCCGCGCTGCGGGATACAGAGCTCTACTCAAGCCGCGACGGGGTCTCCCTCGATCCGTCGGCTACCCACCCGGATGCGGATGCCACCATGTCATTCCTGGCGATGGACCCACCGCGCCATACGCGCATGCGCGCCCTGGTCTACCGCGCCTTCACGCCGCGCCGCGTGGCCAACCTGGAGCCGCGCATTCGCGAGATCGCGACGGGCCACATCGATGGATTCATCGGCCGGGGCGAGTGTGACTTCATCCAGGAGTTCGCGGGGAAGCTCCCGATGGACGTCATCAGCGAGATGCTGGGTGTGCCCGAAGCGGATCGCGATCCCCTGCGAAGCTGGGCGGATACCGTCCTGCACCGCGAGGACGGCATGCTGGACGTCCCTCCCGCCGGCATGGAGGCGGCCGCAAAGATACTCAACTACTTCCAGGAGCTGGTCGCGGACCGGGAGAAGCATCCTCACGACGATCTCACCGGTGCGCTGCTTGCGGCGGAGATCGAGGGCGATCGTCTGACCCCACGAGAGGTCCTCGGCTTTCTCTTCCTGATGATCATCGCGGGCAACGAGACCACCACGAAGCTGCTCGGCAACGCCCTCTACTGGATCTCGAAGAACCCCCAGGAGCGCGAGAAGGTTCGCTCCGACCCGAGCTTGATCCCACGCTGGATCGAGGAGACGCTGCGCTACGACGGCTCGACCCAGGCCCTGGCGCGCACTCTGACCCAGGATCTGGAGCTGCACGGCGAGAAGCTCCAGGAGGGAGACCGCCTGGTCGTGATCCTGGGGGCGGCGAGCCGCGACGAACGCGTGTGGGAGCATCCGGATCGCTTCGATCTCATGCGCAACACCAACGCCATGCTCTCCTTCGGCTACGGAACGCACTTCTGTATGGGGGCGGCCCTGGCCCGGCTCGAGGGCCGGGTAGCTCTGGAAGAGGTCCAAAGGCGCTTCCCTAATTTCGAGATCGCCTGGGAGAAGCTGGTGCGCGTACACTCGATCAACGTGCGTGGCTTCGCGTCCATGCCGATTGAGTTCTCCCCGTGAGCCGGAAGCTCGCTACCGAGGCTCGCACCGCGCTCGTCACGGGCGCGTCGTCCGGGATCGGCGCAGCCACCGCACGTGCGCTGGGGGAGCTCGGCTGGGCTCGGGATGAGTAGCGCGACCCCGGCCTCCGTCGCGTCTCCCGCTGCGACTCAGACGCCCGCGCCTGCTGCGAGGGGCTCCGATCCCCCCAAGCTCTCCGGAGGGTTGCCCTGGCTCGGTCATCTGCTCGAGCTGCGGCGCCGGCCGATCGCGCTGATGCAACGGGTGCGCGACGAGTGCGGAGAGATCGGCGAGTTCAACCTGGCGGGCCACCGTGTCGTCCTGCTGACGGGTGAGGAGGGAAACGAGGCTTTCTTTCGCGCGTCCGACGAGCAGCTCGATCAGGCCGCGGCCTATCCCTTCATGAAGCCGATCTTCGGCGCGGGCGTTGTCTTCGACGCGCCGCCCGAGCAGCGCAAGCAGGCGCTCCGCAACCGTTCGCTGCGTGACAAATTCATGCGTGGTCACGCCCAGGTGATCGCGGACGAGACCGAGCGCATGCTCGCGGGCTGGGGCGAAGAGGGGGAGATCGACCTGCTCGACTTCTTCGCGGAGCTCACGATCTATACCTCGAGCGCCTGCCTGCTCGGAAAGGAGTTCCGAGAGGAGCTGACCCCCGAGTTCGCGACCCAGTATCACGAGCTCGAGAGGGGCACCGACGCGATCGCGTATGTAAACCCCTATCTACCGTTGCCGTCCTTCCGCAAGCGGGACCAGGCCCGCAGGCGGTTGGTGGAGATGATCGTCGGGATCATCGAGCAGCGAAAGGCCGAAGGCCGCAAGCCCAACGACCTGCTCCAGGTGCTCACGAGCCTGTATCACGATGACGGTCGCCCCCGCTACACGCCGGACGAGATCACCGGCATCTTCATCTCTATGATGTTTGCAGGCCACCACACGACCTCCGGCACGGCCGCGTGGACATTGATCGAGCTGCTGCGCAACCCCGTCTACATGGATCGGGTCGTGGCCGAGCTCGAGCAGATCTACGCCGATGGGGTCGACGTGAGCTACCAGGCGCTGCGCGAGATCCCCGAGCTCGAGAACGTGATCAAGGAGACGCTGCGTCTGCATCCACCGCTCATCATCGTGCTGCGTAAGGTCATGTACGACTTCCACTACAAGCGCTGGACCGTCCCGGCGGGGAAACTGGTGGCCGCATCGATCGCCGTCTCGAACCGAATGCCGGAATGCTTTCCCGACCCTGAACGCTTCGACCCGGAACGCTACCGGCCCGGGCGCCAGGAGGACCAGCGCGTCTTCGCCTGGATCCCCTTCGGCGGGGGGCGGCATCGCTGTATCGGGGCCGCCTTTGCCATCATGCAGCTCAAGGCGATCTTCAGCATCCTGCTGCGCCGCTACAGCTTCGAGATGCTCCAGCCATCGGAGAGCTATCGCAACGACCACTCGAAGATGGTGGTGCAGCTCGTGCAGCCCTGCCGCGTGCGGTATCGGCGGCGTGCCTGAGGGAGACCATCCGATGAAGGTCAAGCTCGATCGGGACCTGTGTCAGGCGCACGGCGTGTGCGCGTCCGAGGCACCGGAGGTCTTCGAGCTCGATGAGGAGAGCGGGGAGCTCGTGCTGCTCCAGGAGCAGCCGCCGCAGGATCTACGCTCGAAGGTCGAGCTGGCGGTCAAGTACTGCCCCACGCGGGCGCTCTTGCTGGAGGAAGCGTGAAGCTCGAGGACGTCAACATCTACGATCCCGACCTTTACGTAAAGGCGGTGCCCCACGAGACCTTCGCGCTGCTGCGCGCCCAGGAGCCCGTCTTCTGGCAGGAGCTGCCCGAGGGCGCCGGCTACTGGGCTCTGCTCAAGCACGCCGATGTAATGGCGGCGTCCAAGGATTGGCAGACCTTCTCCGCCGCACGCGGGGGCATCATCATCGAGGACCAGTCGCCTCAGCAGCTCGCCGCCATGCGCACCCAGCTCTTGAGCATGGACCCACCCGAGCACATCCGAATCCGGCGCATCGTGCTCGACGCCTTCACGCCGACCATGATTGCCGAGCTGGAGCCGTGGCTGCGCGCACGGGCGCGCGAGATCATGCAGGTTGCAGCCGAGAAGCGCGACTGCGATTTCGTGCGCGATCTGGCCGCCGAGCTGCCGCTACAGACCATCAACCAGATCATGGCCATCCCCGAGGCGGATCGTGGACGGATCGTCGAGCTGGGGGACAAGCTGATCGGGAGGACCGATCCGGAGGTCGCGGCGAGGGAGGGTGCGGCCAATCCGGCGGCCGAGCTGGGTGCCTACGGCTTCAAGCTGGCGAGCGAGCGCAAGGGCAGGGGGGGCAAGGATCTGATCTCGCTCATGTTGAACGCGGAGCTTGAGGGGCACCCACTGAACGAGGTGGAGTTCGCGGCTCTCTTCGTGCAGATCGCGGTCGCTGGCAACGAGACCACCCGCAGCTTGCTCGCGGGGGCCATGCTGGCCCTGCTCGAGAACCCTCGGACCTACCGCGAGCTCGAGTCCGACTTTGCCCTGCTCCCGACCGCGATCGAAGAGATGCTGCGCTGGACCACGCCGGTGCATTATTTTCGGCGCACGGCCACACGTGACGTAGAGGTGCGAGGCAAGAAGATCCGGGAGGGCGACCGCGTGGTGCTGCACTACACCTCGGCCAACTTCGATGAGGAGGTCTTCGAGGAGCCCTTCCGCTTCGATATCCGACGAGATCCGAACCCGCACCTGGCCTTCGGCTGGGGAGAGCACTTCTGCCTCGGCGCTCGTCTCGCCCGCCTCGAGGCGCAGGTCTTCTTCGAGGAGTTCTTCCGCTGCTTCAGCCAGGCCGAGCTCACCGGTCCCCCCAGACGACTGCGCTCGAACCTCACCAACTCGATCCGCGAGATCCCCATCCGCCTCACCCCGCGCTAGAGCGCGAACGTCAGGCCCGCTAGACTCTTCCGCCGATCGGGGCGTGGCGCAGCCTGGTAGCGCGTCAGCTTTGGGAGCTGAAAGTCGCCGGTTCGAATCCGGCCGCCCCGACCAGCAAGCGCCCGTAGCTCCATTCTTTCTCGATTGGGGGCTCGCTTTCACAGAACAAGCTCCGGTGCTGCTCCACACGAATGCTGCCGCCACCCGAAGCCTGGGTCGTGTTAGAAGCGCTGCCACCTCTGGGTCATTCGCATGCGAATTTCTCAGAGTCTCTCGTCTTCTCCGGTTGCGCCATGACGGGCAGAGTCGCGAAACGTTCGAACTCGGTTCCCTTCAAGCTATGAGGTCGATTACTGGCCCCGTCGCCGGGGTGGGCTGATGTTTGGGGCACGGGCGTGCGAGCTGGGCGCAGCCGTCGTCTTCGGAGATCTGTCCTCGAGGTGCCCCGCGTCGGTCAGGATCAGGTGCCGATCGCCGAGCTGCCTGAGCAGCTCGTAGTCGTGTGTAGCCACAACGACTGCGACCTGCTCGGAGACCATGCGCCGGATCAGGAAGTAGGTCTGCTGCCGCGCCTCGGGGTCCAACCCGGAGAGGGACTCGTCCAGCAGCAGCACGTCTGGTGAGAGAACTCGCGCGCGGGCCAGCGCCACCCGTTGCTTCTCGCCCCCGGAGAGGGTGCGGGCGTCACGCTCGGCCAGTTCCTCAAGCCCGGACCACTCCAACGCTTGAGATACACGCGCCTTGGTCTCCGCACGCGGGATCCGCAGTTGCCTGAGGCCGTAAGCGATGTTCTTCGCCACGCTGGTGTTGAACATGTAAGGAAACTGGTGAAGGTAGATCACGCGGTGCCGAAGGAGGGGGCGCGCCGCTCGCCAGGTGAAGTCTCGACCTTCGATGCGTACGATCGCCCGGTCGGGCTTGAGCAGGCCCGCCGCGATCTTGAGCAATGTGGTCTTGCCCGCACCGTTGCGACCGCTAAGCAGGGTGCAGGTTCCAGGTTCGAAGACGAAAAGCTCGACTTCGAACAGCCGCCGCCGCGAGTACGACATCGTGGTCCCACGAAGCTCGAGCCTACCTCGAGTCATGCCAGCTCACCTTTCCCCTGCATGAGATTGAGCAGGAGGTTGAGGGTCAGGGCCAGTGCCAGCAATACGAGCCCCAGGGCGATCCCCTGCGCGAACTCTCCTTTGCTCGTCTCCAGAGCGATCGCCGTTGTGATATTACGCGTGTAGTTCAGGATGTTACCACCGACCATCATTGAGCATCCGACCTCGGCGATGATGCGCGCGAAACCGGCGATGATGGCGGCGATGAGAGCGAAGCGAACCTCGTACATCAGAGTGAACAGCGCCCGCCAGGGCCTGGCCCCGAGGGTGAGAGCCGTTTCCCATGCGCTCCGCTCCGCTGCCTGCAACGCGGAGTGCGCCATCGCCACCAGCAACGGGAAGGCAAGCAGGATCTGGCCGATGACCATAGCGCTCTGGGTAAACAGCAGCTTGAGGTCGCCGAAGGGCCCGCTGCGCGAGAGCAGGAGATAAATGCTGAGACCCACCACCACCGCTGGCACCGCCATCGATGCGTTGAATACCGCGATCAGAAGACGCCGGCCGTAGAAGTGGCCAAGGGTGAGAAGCAGCGCCACCGCCAGGGCGAAAGGTGTGGCGATCAGGATGGCACGCAGCGAGACGCTGAACGAGATTCCGATGATCGCCCACAATCCTGGGTCACCTGAGATGAGCAAGCCGATGGCACGTTCCGTGGCCGTGACGATCTCGTTCATGCTCTATTCCCCCGGTGCAGGGTTGGGATGGAAGAGACGCTCGCCATTGATGCGGTACTCCCCGATCAGGCGTTGTCCGGAGGGAGATGTCAGCCACTCGATGAGGGCCTTAGCCCCTGCGTGGTTGACATGCGGATGGCGTTCGGGGTTGACCGCGATGATCCCGTACTGGTTATGCAGCGGCGGGTCTCCCGCGAGGAGCACCTCGAGGGGCAGCTTTTCCTTGAGCGCGAGCCACGTGCCTCGATCCGTCATCGTATAGGCGTCGAGCTCTCCCGCGATCAGCAACACTCGCCCCATGCCTTGCCCCGCCTCGCGGTACCAGGCGCCGCGAGGTTCGATCCCCGCCGCCTTCCACAGCTCGGATTCTTTCTTGTGGGTGCCGGAATCATCGCCTCGGGAGATGAAGAGGTGGCCGCCCAGGGCGATGTGCCGATACGCCTCCACCACGCTCGTGAGCCTCCTCAGTCCCGCCGGGTCGGTCCCGGGTCCAACGAGGATGAAGTCGTTGTACATGACGTCCCGTCGATCGATCCCGTAGCCCGCCGCTATGAACCGGTCCTCTGCTGCTCGTGCGTGCACGAGCACGGCATCGGCATCCCCGTCGCGTGCCATGCGCAGGGCCTTTCCGGTGCCCACAGCCAAGACGTGCACGGTGTAGCGGGTCTCCGCCTCGAATACCGGCAGCAGGTAGCTGAGAAGCCCCGAATGGTCGGTGCTAGTTGTGGTGGCGAGACGCAATATCGAGGCGTCCGCGGTCCGGGCGTCCGTCGCGTGCAGGCCAAAGAGCCCGCCGACGGTCGCGAGGAGCAGAAGAAAGCCATAGCGGCGCAGCGCTTCCATGCTGGAGGCATCCTATCAAGACCGGGTTCCACGCGCGCATCGCAGGCCGAGACTGTTGGATGAGCCGGGTGAACTGCCCCCGGGGACAGTTGGGGTGACGTCTACTCGGGGCCTTCGAAGACGACGTCATCGTGGTAGGTGAGGTTGAGAGCGAAACTGGCGATGTCGATGGGGTTGGTGGGTACGGCGTCGAGGCCGATAGCAGAGGGGATCTGGCCGGGGCGCCAGTAGTGCTTGAGGCGGGAGGAGGAGAGGTAATCGCCGCTATCGCTGCGTAGGTCGATGGCGTGGCCGAGATCGAAGATCTGCGCGATCTCCTCGGGGGCGAGTGCGACGTCCCAGAAGGCAGTATGCCCCACCCGACCATCGAGGGAGGCGGTCCCGCCAATGAACACCGAGCGCGGGGAATCCTCGAGCGTTCCTGCGGCGTTCGTCGTGACGGTCGATGCGGGTCGGAGCTCTCCATCCACGTAGAGTGTGGGCAGCCCGAGGCCCCCGTCGGTTCCATCCCAAATCAGCACGAGGTGGTGGAAGAGGGCGGCCGGTGACATCACGTTGTTCCAGGCGACGTCTTTTAACATCGCGCCACTGGTGTCGGAAAGCTCCAGCGTCAACGGGTTCGTGCCTCCGTTTCCGAGCTGGGAGAGGTTTACGACGCTGTTGCGATCCAGCCGAAAGAGCCGCACGTAGTTGGCCGCCTTTGTGTCGAAGCTTCGGTCCTGGATCCAGATAGAGAGCGTCCAGACGTTCGCGATCCCCAGGGGTTGTTCGCTGGCGCTGGCCAGCCACTCCGCCGCGCCGTCCAGATCCACCGAGACACGTGGGATCGCCGCGAAGCACAGCTGCTCGATCCCGTGCAGCAGGCCGGCCAGCGCTCTCCTCAACACGTCCACGTCGATGTCGTTGCAGCTGCCCAGGGGTGACACGCGGCACTTCTCTGGCGCGGCCAGGCCCGGAGGCAGGCCGAAGAGGGTTCGCCTCAGGAGCACGATGTCGGCCAGGTCGACCACACCATCGCCGTTGACATCTCCGCACTCGCAGCCGTCGCCGATCGTGTTGGGGACGGCCGTGTCAAAGCCCCCCGAGTCGAGCTGATCCGGGTTCGTCGTATAGGGACAGTTGTCTGTCACCACGCACACCCCATCCCCATCGAGATCGGCGTTCACGGGATCCAGGGGGCATGGATCACAGGCGTCGCCCAGCAGGTCCCCGTCGACATCGTCTTGATTGGGGTTGAATAGCGCCGGACAGTTGTCGACGTCAGCGCATAGCCCGTCCGCATCGATGTCGTCATCCGCATCGAAGGGGCAGGGATCGCAGTCAGCGCCCGCCAAATCCAGATCCTGATCGGGACTCGGAACGAATGGCGCTGGGTCCTCGGTATCGGCGCAGCCGTCGTTGTCGTCGTCGGGGTCGCCGAGATCGCAGATGAGATCGCCGTCCGCATCGGGTCCGTCGTTCACGAGGTCGAAGCTGCCACTCGAGCAATCGTCGCAGAGATCTCGATCGATATCCGAGCACGCCGTTGCATTGCGTGGCGCGGAATCCGCGCCGTCCTTGAAGCCATCGTTGTCATCATCGTCATCGCAGTCGTCGACCAGGTCGTCCCCGTCCAGGTTCGTGCCCAGGTTGCTGCAGAGGGAGATCGAGACCAGATAGCTGCCCGTGCCCGAGCTGGGATCAATGTCTCCCAGCGGAGAGCTCACCAGAATCACGTAGCGCCCGGTCTCGGCAATGCGCAGCCCCTGAATCAGGGCATCGAAGCCGGGGCCGGAGTCATCGTCGGATGCCAATAGCTCGAAGGTCTCGGGGTCCACGATCCCGATCAGGGGGTCGAAGCCGGGGGTCTGGCCGCTGGCTTCGACCCGGACCACCTGGCCTGCCAGCGCGCTGAAGGTGAAGGTGTCGATCTCTCCCGGCTGGTCCAGGCTAGCGGCTCTTACGCCGGGAATGGAGATGTTCACCAGTGGCAGCGTGACCGAGACCTCGAGCTCATAGCTGCTCGGGATGCCGTTCATGTTGTTGGGATCGAACACGGCCACGAGCCACGCGTCAGCGTCGTCCACGGACGGGCTCGTGGTGCGGTCAATACGAATAGATTCTGTGCTGCCAGGCCCGAACGACTGCATAAAGGTGCTCATGTCCAGGGGGTCGTAGCCTTCGAGAGGGGCTACCAGGAGGTCGACGTCGCCGCTGCCGGTGGTGCTGAACTCCAGGGCCGCCGAGTCTGGGAACTTCTGGAATACCCACACCTGGACCTCCCCGTCCGTCGTGCTCTGGGGCCCGGTGCCGCCGGGCTCGAGAGAGCCCTTGAAGTCCGCTACCAGTCCCAGGGGGTCGAGCAGTCCCCGCGCGTTGGCCAGGTTCTGGATGAAGGCGGCGTTCGCCCCGGCGTTCACCAGCTGGTCTCCCGCCAGCAGTGCATCCGGGTACTCCCCGAGGAACGCATCTGGAGGCAGGAAGGGAAGACCCGCGATCAGGATATCGGCGAAGCCGTCCGCACCCAGGAGCTGCACCAGATCCCAGTTGAGCCCGCCGAAGATGAGGCCCGTCTCGTGAGGGTCGTCTACCAGGTCACGGGGGAAGACGCGGTCATTCGCCAGGGTTCGGAGGAAGTCCTCGCCGGGGATCACCGACTCCGCGATGTTCGCGTCACCTCCCAGGAGCGCGGCCAGCGTGTCGGCTACGCCTTCCTCGATCGCCAGCACCAGATCCGTGGACGAGACGACCACCGGATCGACCAGCACGTTGAAGATGTAGTGACCCATCTCGTGGGCCGCCACGTCCAGGTCCTTGCCGATGTTCGTCGTCAGAACTCCGTCGCCGTTCCCGAACATGAAGAAGTTGAAGCCGGGAACGAAGACGGCGTCGTTGAGCTCGTCTCCGCTCTCGGAGATCGCCACGTTGGTAAACGCGAGCAGCGGCTCGGAGAAGGCAGGGAAGCCGTGTGCCTCCGCGAAGCGGCCCGTATCCGTAAGCCCGCGATACACACTGGTCTGGACGAACCTCGGGTCATCCGTGGGGTACACGAACTCGAGGTCGGGCTGAAAGGCCTCGACGCTGCGATCGTCGAGCACCGTTGTGAACTTGCCCGAGAGCCGGAACGAGTCATCCAGATCGAAGAGCGTCACCAGGCTCGGGGTAGGGGCCAGCACCGGGTTTGGATCGTGCACGAGCCCCGTGCCATCGAGATGGCGCGCGAGATCGACCAGGGCCAGGGGCTCCCCGGTGCGGCCGTCGAGTGTGGCCTGCCATAGCCCGAAGGGGTGCTCCGTGGGAAGTGTGACCTGCCAGGCGGGGACGGTTGCGTCCTCGGTGGCGAACCAGCCGCGCTCGCTCTTCACCCCGGCCCAGAGCCGGCGCATGCTGGTCAGCGCGATGGCTCGCCGTACGGCCTCGTCGCGCGTGATGCGAGCTTCCTGGGAGGCCAGGGGCGGGAAGCTGAGATGCCCGGAGGAGCCCGCAAGCGTGCCATCGTGGATGCGGCCGCGGCGATTAAAGATGGGGAGGCCGGCTTTGCGGAGCCGGAACGCGCGGTGGCGAACGCCGGCGATCTCCGCTTCGCTGCCCAGCCTCTCGAGCAGCCCCGCGTGCTCGAGCAGGGCCAGGCGCGTTGCACGCTGCGGCTGCTTGCGCCGCACGGCGGGCCTGGGGTGAGCCCGCAGCTTCGAGGCCAAACGCGCGACCCGGCTCAGCTTGGAAGATGGCTTGGGCGCGAGCGGACCGGCCCCGACGGGGATGGCGCGCTTCACGCTCGGTGCCGGCGCGGCCACCGCAACGCGAGGATCCCGGGCGGGATGCCGGAGCTCTTCGATTCCTAGGTCGGACGGAGCCAGCAGCAGCATCAGGCCGGCCAGGGCGGCCAGTCTGCCAGCCGTAAGATACACGGGTTTCCAGGGGGGCAGGGGGGGCGTCCGCATGCTAGTCCGTTGTCCCGTCTCCAGCGCTACTCAGGCTGCTCAGCGTCACGTTTCAGGGCTTGTCCCTCCCAATCTACGACGAGCACACTGTGGGGGGCAAGTACGAAGACCCGCGCCGAAGCTCTGGCCCTTGACCCCAGCCACGTGTCTGGCGAAAAATGACGCTGCGATCCAGTGTTGGGAGGTCCCATGCCCATTCTTGATGAGCGGCACGACTTCATGCACCCCGTGGAAGGGGACAGCGCCTGGAGCGAGTCGTACTACTTCAACGCCTACGATCCCGTCAGCGACAGCGGGCTCTTCACGCGGATTGGAATCCGTCCGAATGAAGGCACCATCGACGCCAGCCTTTCGGTCTGGCTCCCCGGGCAGGAGCTTGCGACGATCCGCGCGATCAGACCCCAGCACGAGATGATCGACAACGTGCTACAGGTCGAAGGCGTGCGCTACGAGTGCGTGGCGCCGATGAAGGAGTGGCGGATTACGGCCGAGGGCGAGGCGCGTGTGCACCAGCTGTCGGGCGAACGCAGGCCGCGCAAGACGAACCTCTCCCTCGACCTGCGTTTCCACGCGTTGACCCCCGCGATTGGGGCGGATGGCCAGAGTCAGAAGGGCTCGGGGGCGAGTGCGGCAACGCGTCAGAGCGTGGGCAAGGGTCATCTGGAGCAAGCGGGGCGCTGGAGCGGATGGGTGGAGTACGACGGCGAGCGCCACGAGCTCCTCGACGCGCGCGGCAATCGCGACAAGTCCTGGGGCCCACGTCGCTGGGGTGGCCCACGGATGTGGCGCTGGTTCTCGATTAATATCGGAGACGACATCCACTTCGGGGGGATTCGGATCGGGACCGACGCGGGAGATCTGCATCGTGGCTGGGTCTGGCGCGATGGCCGGGCGGCAAGCATTCGCGATTGGAGCATTCGCACCGAGCTCGCGGAGGACGGGATCACGCATCGCGTCTCGCATGTCCGGGCCACTGACAAGACGGGGCGCTTGCACGAGCTACGGGCTGATGTGCTGCGCGTGGCTCCGGCCCTGCAAGAGCGCAACGGCGTAAGGACCGCCGTGAACGAGGGGCTAGTACGCTGGACTTACGAGGGGCGGACCGGCTACGGGATCTGCGAGTACCTGCACCAGCTCGATGAGGCTGGCCGACCGCTGGTGCCGATCGAGTAGGGAAGAGATCGCGCTCAATCTAGCTTGATGTCGTAGCGTTCGGTGTTTTGCCGTAGAAAGATCCAGCCCCAGCCCACCAGGCGCCCGTCTTCGAGCACGATCGGGGTGAGCTCGTTATCGGCGATGGCCCCGTCCGCCTTCCGCGTCTCGGTCTGATAGAACAAGATCTCGAGCTCAGTCCCGTCGGGAGTTTCCGCCCGCTCGATCCGATGCGGATTGGTCGCCCGCTCCAGATAGAGCATGGGCAGCAGGATGCAGGCCGGGCCACCCAGGCAGACCCACTGGGGCTCCGTGCCCAGGAGAGCCAGAACCTCGTCCCGCACGAGCCCGATCGAGAGCTGGTTGATGCGTCCGCGGTTCCGGGCCCGCAGGTTCGCGGGAGTGGTGCAGGCCACGAGGATCCCCGCCAGGAGCAGGGCCGCGATCACGTACATGCGAGGCAGCCGTCTTCTGCTGGAACCAATCACGGGAGCTCGCTCCTGGGAGCCCCCGACCGAGGCCCGCTCAGCTGGTACGCACTCCTCCTCCCGGAACGTCGATCGTCACGAGCACCCGGGGTGCCTTGATACACATTCCGGGAGGGAAGCCGCACGAGTGTCGCTCGAAGAGCGTGAGCCCGCAACATCCCGGCCCCAGGGGCGCCTCGCGGGTGTGCGGCGGGGACGCTCCTCCTGTTCTGGTAGGATGGCCGTCGCCCGCGGCTCAGCGGCCCCGACCGATGGTGTCTCGATGATGCAGCTCCCGAAGACCGGAGTCCCGAGGGACGAGCTCTTCTCCCGCATGCGCGCTCGCAAGGCGGAGGACGCGGACTGGCGTGGGGGGCGCACCTGGAGCCTGATCTATCCCGCGGGCCCGGAGGTCGACGCGATTCTGCGGGAAGCGAACGAGCTCTACCTGCACGAGAACGCGCTCAATCCCTTTCGTTTTCCCAGCCTGCGCCAGATGGAGACCGAGGTCGTGGCCATGACCGCGGGGTTGCTGCGCGCGCCCGAGGCTGCCGACGGGGCGATGACCTCGGGTGGGACCGAAAGCATTCTGATGGCCGTGAAAGCGGCGCGCGAACGAGCGCGCGCCGAGCGAGGTGTGGCGGCGCCGGAGCTTCTGGCCCCCAGCTCCGCGCACCCGGCCTTTGCCAAGGCGGCGACCTATCTGGGTCTCAAGCACGTTCAGATCCCGCTGCGAAGCGACTTCCGAGCCGATGTCGCAGCGGCTGCGCGCCTCATCAACGAATCTACCGCGCTCGTTGTGGGCTCGGCGCCAAACTACCCCTTCGGAGTTGTGGACCCGATCCCCGAGCTGGCCGCCCTCGCTGCCGAGCGCGGGATCTCCTTTCACACGGATGCGTGTTTGGGAGGCTTCCTGCTGCCCTTCTACGAGCGCCTGGGTGCCGACGTGCCCCCCTTCGATTTCCGAGTACCCGGCGTGACGACGATCTCGGCGGACGTCCACAAGTACGGCTACTGCACCAAGGGTGCCTCCGTGATCGTGCACCGCGATGGCGAGCACCTGCGCAGATATCAGCTCTTCGTCCACCGGGATTGGCCCGGTGGGATTTACGGCTCCTTCTCGATGGCGGGGGCGCGACCGGCCGCGCCGATTGCGGCCGCATGGGCCGTCATGAACTACCTGGGTGAGGAGGGATATGGGCACCTCGCCGGTAGGGTTCGCCAGACCACGGAGAAGCTGCAGGCGGGTATCAGGTCCATCCCGGGGCTGCGAGTCTGGGGCGAGCCGGTCATGAGCGTGATGGCTTTCGGGTCGGAGGAGCTCGACATCATGGCGGTGGGCGACGTCATGGATGACCGGGGCTGGTGCCTGGATCGCCAGAACGGCCCGGACGCACTACATATTATGGTGTCGCCCGAGCATGCCGGAGTGGCAGACGCTTTCCTCGGAGATCTGAGCGCGGCCGCGCGCAACCACGGGTCTTCGCGGGGAAAGGCAGCTCGCTACAGCTGACAGCGCCGCGAGCGCGGGTGCATCGTGCGCGCAGGGTGCGAGCGAACTTCCGGAACAGGAGACTAGCCGGTGAAGCCCCACTTCTCCTTGTTCTTCGCCACCTGCTCGGGGGTGGGGGTCGGCAGTTCTTCCACCTCCGGCACCTCGAACTGGTCCTTCGCATCGAGGATCTTCGCATTCAGTGTGGTGTCGTCCTGAAAGATCTCCGGGACCTGCTCATCCTGAAAGATCGCCTCCCAGGGACACTCGGGCTCGCACACGCTGCAGTCGATGCACTCCTCTGGGTCGATGTAGAGCTGGTTCGGAAACGTCTCGGCATCGTCCCCGGTGTAAGCATAGATGCAATCGACGGGGCAGACCTGCACGCAGCTCTGATCGACGCAATCGCGGCAAAGACTGGTGATCACCCATGTCATCCTGGTTTACCTCCTCCGGCCGCCGGCCTCTGTGGGAGCTGTATTGTAATCCAGACGATTCCGGCTGCACCTGGCCCGCTCGGCTCCGGCCGAGGCGGGCCCCGAGCCCGTTCGCGGCCCTTGGGGGGATCCTCTACTCTCGGGGTTCGATGAAGGTGATCGCGGATCTCTGCGTGGTCCCGATAGGCGTCGGCGTCTCGCTGTCGCCCTATATCGCGGCGGCCTACGAGGAGCTTGAGTCCGCGGGTCTGGAGTGCCGTCTCCACGCCTACGGCACCAACGTAGAGGGAGACTACGACCAGGTCTTCGCGGCTCTCAAGCGCTGCCTCGAGAGGATCCACGGCATGGGCGCACCGCGCATCACCTGTACCATCAAGCTCGGCACGCGTTCTGATCGTGAGCAGACCATGGACGAGAAGGTCGCGAGCGTGGAGGAGCTGCGCAGGCGGAGCCGGTGACCCGGCGGAGGCCGGACTCGGAATCCGTGGCAAGGGGAGTGGACATGGCAGCTGGACGTCGGCTCGTAAGCCTCGGTCTCGCGCTTTGGATTCCCGTCTGGCTCGGGTGCGCCAGCCCCACTCCCCCTGCTCCCAGACTCGACTTCTTCCGGCCCGTCCCGCCTGAGGACAGCTGGCGGCTCAAAATTCGAGCGTGGCAGGCTGCGAACCATCTCATGTCCCTGGATCCGGGCAGTGAGACTCCCGACCCGACTCCTCTGGCCGATGCGTACCTGCGGTTCTCGAGCGAGTTTCGGCTCGAGATCGTGCAACGAGTCCTGCGCTGGGTGCAGGTCTATAGCGGTCTCTACTACCGTTCGGACGCTGGCGTGGACTACTGGCCTACCCTGGACGAGGTGATCGAAGCTGGAGGCGATGACTGCGACGGGATGGAGCTCCTGACCTTCGCTCTGTTACGCAGCCTGGGGTTCAATGAAGGTGAGCTCTATCGTGCGATCTTCTTCGACCGACCCAGCGACGCCTACCACATGGTCACGCTCTGGTTCCGGGACGAGGATCGCAGCGACCCCTATGTTCTCGATCCGAGCGGGAAGATTAGCCGCAAGCTGTCGCGGCTCTCCCGGATACCGGGCTGGGAGCCCATCGTGATCTTCGACGAGCGCTCAGTTTTCAGGGTCGCGCCGCAGGAGGTAGCGCGACCTTGATCTGGTAAGCTCGGCGGCCTTTTGCGACCTTCCTGCGTGGGGAGGCTCCGTGCGCGTCGCGCTTGGCCAGATCAATACGGTGGTCGGTAATTTCGCCGCGAACCTGGCGAAAGTTCGCGACGTCGTCGCGCGAGCACGGGGCGCAGGAGCCGAGGTCGTGGTCTTTCCGGAGCTTGCGCTCTCGGGCTATCCGCCCATGGACCTGCTGGAGCGCGCGAGCTTTCTGCGCGATCAGAGAGAAGCGCTGGATGCCCTGATCCCGGAGTCTCGAGACCTGGCCATCGTCGCAGGCCTGATCATGCCCGCGTCCAAGGGGCAGGCGAAGAGCATAGTTAATGCAGCGGTCGCACTGGTGGATGGGCAGATTGCCCACGTCCAGGCCAAGTCGCTGCTTCCCACCTACGACGTATTCGACGAGTGGCGCTACTTCCAGCCCGCGGAGTCGCGGCAGCTCTGGAGCTACCGCGGACGCCGGATCGGCCTCGCGATCTGTGAAGACGTCTGGAGCGGGGCATTCTGGGGCCCCGAACGGCCCTATGCGCTGGACCCGGTCGGCGAGCATGCCCAGGCCGGGGCCGATGTCATCCTCACGGTCTCGGCGTCTCCCTGGGATCAGCGCAAGATCCCGCTGCGTGAGGCCATGCTGCAGGACGCCGCGCGGCGCCACGGGATTCCGATCGTCTTCGTGAACCTGGTTGGCGGAAACGACGGGCTCATCTTCGACGGCGCCAGCTTTGTCGTGGACGGTGCGGGCCGGGTCGTACAACGCTTCGCGCGCTTTGCTGAGGACTTCGGCACCCTCGACCCGTTTGAGGATGGACGTGCCGAGGCCGAGCCCCTGGAGGAGGACATCGAGCTGCTGGAGCGAGCGCTCGTGCTGGGGCTGCGCGACTACCTGCATAAGCTGGATTTGAGTACGGCGGTGGTGGCGCTTTCGGGCGGCCTCGATTCTTCGGTTACCGCGCATCTCGCGGAGCGCGCTCTGGGAGGCGAGAACGTGCTCGGGATCCTCATGCCGGGTCCGTTCTCGTCCGAGCACAGCATCAGTGACGCGGAAGCGCTGGGCCGCAATCTGGGTATCGAGACCCGCAGTATTCGGATCGACTCAATTTACAAAGCGTTCCATGAGCAGTTTGCCGGGCTCTTCGGTGCGGCGGAGAGCTACGGCCTCACGCAGGAAAATCTCCAGGCCCGCGTGCGCGGCACGTTACTCATGGCGGTGAGCAACTATGAGGGGCGCATCGTGCTCGGCACGGGCAACAAGAGCGAGCTCTCGGTCGGGTACACGACGCTCTATGGTGATCTCGTAGGCGGGTTGGCGGTCATCGGCGACGTGCTCAAGCGCGACGTCTACCGGCTTGCGCGCCACGCCAACCGAGATGGTGAACGCGTGCCGCTCCACACGATCAAGAAGCCGCCCTCGGCCGAGTTGGCCCCCGGTCAGCTCGACTCTGATTCGTTACCCCCTTATCCGGTGCTCGATGAGATTCTGGAGCAGGCGATCGAGCAGGGCCGTCCCATCGACGAGATCCAGCCGCCCCCGGGTGCAGATGCCGGCACCGTTCGCTGGGTCCTGCGTCAGCTCGATCTCAACGAGTACAAGCGACGTCAAGCGCCCCTGGTGTTGCGGGTGAGCGCGAAGGCGTTCGGCAGCGGCCGGCGTCTTCCCATCGTTCATCGGAGTGGGTGGGGCAGGCAGGGGAGCTGAAGAACCGTTGAGCCCCATGCGCTGTCTGCCACGTATGTTCCGACCGGTCGCCATCGCTGCGACCGCTTTGCTCTTCGTGGTGGCCTGCGCGGGTGTGATCCCGTGGGATCAGTCGGGGCCCATCAGCGGCTGGAAGCAGCGCGCGAGCGAGCTGCGTGAACTCGAGTTCTTGGGCTCGGTCAGCTATCGCCGGATCACCCGGGCGGAGCTGCCGAAGATCGTGTATCAGGAGCTTACCACGACCTACAGTCCGGACTTCGTAGAGCGCTACCGCGACGCTTACGCTGCAATGGGTCTGCTTCCGCCCGACCTCGACCTGCTTCAGACGTTGATGGATTTGCTGAGCGACCAGCTCGTGGGGCTCTACAGCCCGCATCGGCGAACGCTCTACGTGGTGCGCGGTATGGCCACGGAGGCCGGCGACCCGTCGCTGATGATCGTGATCCACGAGCTTGTGCACGCACTTCAGCACCAGCACTTTCCCGCAACCGTCGGCCTGCTGCAGACGCTCAAGCACCACGATGACGTCGTGCTGGCCATTGGATCCTCAGTCGAGGGGGACGCATCGTTGACGATGCTCGCCAGCGATCCCAATAGCGGTCTCGGCCGCGATCTGAAGCACGCGCTGCTCTTCCAGCAGTCGATGTTGCTCGATCTGGAGGGTCCGAAGGGCGTGCTGGCGCAGGTGCCGCGGCTGGTGCGCGCCTCGCAGATCTTCCCATATGCGTACGGCACGCTGGATGCGGCTCTGGCCTATGGCCGGGCCGGGAACCGTGGCCTGGACGCCCAGCTCCGAAGCCCGCCGCTGTCCACGCTCCAGGTGCGCTTTCCCGAGGAGGACCACCCGGTGGAGTTCGTGCGCCTACCGCTCGAGGCCCTCGCAGCTCAGCTAGAGCCGCGAGGCTGTGTGATGGGGCACAGCAATGTCGCGGGCATGCTGACGATTCAAGTCTTCCTGCAGGAGTACGATCCCCACGGCGTACACGAAGTGCTGATCCGGGATTGGGCCGGGGATCGCTTTGTCCACGTCTATTGTCCCGAGGGCTGGGAGCTGGCGTGGCTCACGCGCTGGACCGAGGCGGCGGCGGCGGCTGAGTTCGCACGCCGCTACCGGGCGGCCGCGGATGCCGTGGCCTGGGGGACACCGCTCTCGGGCCCCCCGCGCGTCATCGGAGCGGGTCGAACGACGCTCGTAGTCAGCCCGGGGCTGGTGGATCAGGCCGAGCTGATCCTGGAGCAGAGCGAAGTGCGTAGCTACGGCTCCTTCGGCGAGTGGACGGCCGACGACTGCTTCCCCGAGTCCCCGTGCCCCGGAACCCTCGCCTCGGCCGAAGCCCGCTAGCCTGGATTTCTCACCCGGTTGCTAATCCTCGCGAGAGAGCAAGAAATAGTTGTCGAGCTGCTTCTCGCCTCGCGTAGCGCGACCGATCAGCAGGTGCTCCGAGATGCGGCGCATATAGTCGATCATGCCGTTGAAGATGAAACGGGAGAGGCGATAGCGGTTGTCGTGAAGCTCGGGCCAGCTCGACGGCCGCTCGGTCGGAATTCGACGGTAGTCCACCGCGACCGAGCCGACGGGGCTCGATGAATCATAGGCGACGAAGTAGCCGGGGCCGGTCAGGGACGCCAGCCAGCGTGTGGGCTGGTAGTTGTAGCCCCAGAGCTGGTCCGTCGGCCCATCCTGCGAGGGTCGGCAGAAGCATTTCTGAAAGCGGGTGAAGGCGGGTAGCGAGTTCTTGCCGTGGAACACGACTGGCACCAGCGGACCCAGCTCACGCGGGACCATCTCTTCGATCGTGACGGGCCCGCCGGCCGCGGCCTTCCAGAGCTTGGCCTGTGCTCGTCCGTCAATGGATTCGAGGATCTCGATGCGCTCGCCCGGACCTGCCTCTTCGAACAGCTTTCCGACCGCGCCGCGATCCACCCGGTTCGCCTTTAGCAGCTCCTGGATTTCGGTCAATCGACTCATCTCGTCTCTCCTTTATAAGGCCTCGGCGATGTGTCCGGCAATACGGTGGGCCAGGGCCATGCAGGTGTGCATCGGGTTCACGGACGGGCTCTGGGGGAGGATCCCCGTGTCCGCGATGTAGAGGTTGTCCAGGTCGTGGCAACGTCCGTCCTCTCCCACCACGCCTCGCCCTGGATCTCCGTGCATGCGGGTGGTGCTGAACACGTGGTTGCCACCGCAGACCAGGTCGATTGCCCGGAGCTCGGAGTCGGCCAGTACGCGCGCCTCCTCCAGCGAGTGCATCTCGGGCGGCTGACCGTGAACGCCCGGCAGGATCTTGCGTGCGCCCGCGGCGAAGAAGAGCCTGGCCAGGATCCAGAGCGCCCGCCTCAGGATCAGCACATCGTCGGGGTGGAAGTGCCAGGTGATCACGGGGTCCATCGTGCCCCGGCGAGCACGCACGTGTCCGAGCGAGCGGTTGCATGAGGCGATCGCGTCCCAGATTGCGGCGTACGGAATCTCGGCGAGCCGTTGCTTCAGCGCCTGCGCGAAGCCCGGCAGCCTCACCGCCAGCAGCGCTGGCGGAGCCCAGAGGGTCTCGAGCTTGAAGCCCTCCGGGATGAAGGCCAGGGAATGGTAGCCCTGGGTGGCCCCGAACTGGGGATTCGTACGCTCGGGGAAGATTCCCGCCACCGCGACGCCCGGGTGAAACTGGAGGTTCCGGCCCACCTGCTGCGAGTGGTTCGCCAGGTCGCCGCTCTGGCTCAGGATCACGGGCGTCGCCATCACACCCGCTGCCAGCACGATCACGCGGGCATCCACGCGAAAGCTGTGGGACGGCTCGCCGCTAAAGGGACGGACGACCCGTCCCGTGACCGCGGTTGCGCGTCGGCCCTGGGCCAGCACCTGCTGCACCTGCACCGAGGTAAGCACGCGCCCCCCGGCCTTTACCATTGCGGGCACGTACGAGATGTCCATTGACTGCTTCGCGCGCGCACGACAGCCCGTGAAGCACTCACCGCTGCCCCGGCAGCCGCGCACGTTGCGCGCGATGGGCTCGCTCGAGTAGCCGAGAGCGTCGCACGCCTTTCGGAACAGCAGGTTGCGGTCACCGAGCACGTCGTCGGGGGTCGGTGCGATCCCCAGGAACTTCTCCACCGCCTCGTAATGGGGGTCGAGGTCCGCACGGCTGGTATGCTCCAGCTCGAACTCGCCGCACCAGTCCTCGAGGGTGGAGGCCGGCGCCCGCACGCAGATGGCGGAGTTCACGAGCGATCCGCCGCCCAGCGCTATCGCCTGCATGGTCGGCATGACGTATCCACGTGTCGTTCGCAGGCCGCCCTCGCGCAGGGTGCGGGCCATCGACAGGCCGCCGTCGAGCTCGAAATCGGCGGGCGTGAAGGGTGGCCCCTCCTCGAGCAGAATCACGTCGTGGCCGGCGCAGCTCAGCTCCTTCGCAAGCAGTGCACCCCCCGGTCCGGAGCCCACGACCGCCACGTCCGCCTGCTCGACGAAGTCGCGCTCGTACTCGGAGAAGACCCGAACCATGCTCATGCTCGGCTCTCGCCGATGCGCGGCCACAGCCCGTCGGCCTCGCAAACGGGGGTGTCGATTTCCTGGGGAGTCAGGCTCAGCGCCTGCTGCACCTCGGGATCCGAGAGGTAGCCCAGGGTGAGGATCGACCGCAGGCTCGTGAACACCAGCCTGCGGGGGAAGAAGCGGCTGCGCTGCCACCCCTCCAGGTACGCGACCTGCGCCGAGGGCGAGAGCTTCGAGAAGCGGCGTAGCCCGCTTGGCCCGCCGGGAGGAAAGAAGAGTGGAGCGTGCTCGAGCAGGAAGAAGAGTAGCCGCATCAGTCTACGCATACGTGCCGGCACGACAGCGAGATAGCGGTCCACATAGCGCGGTACCCCTGCGTCGCACCCGGATGGCTCGATCGGCCCGCCCCTGGGGAAGGTGGCATCCGCGGCGGCCGCCACGAAGGCGTACTCCCGTCGGGTCAGAGTGACGACGGCTGGCGGCAATGGACGGTAGCCGCCGAAGACGCGCAGCCCGATCCAGAGGAGCAGCAGCGCAGCCAGCAGCCAGATCCCCACCTAGGACCAGAGCCCCGGATAGGACCAGAGCCCCGGAGCCAGATCATGGCTCCAGCGCAGGCAGGCCATCAAGATCAAGCAGGCTCCTTCGATCCGCGTGATGCGCCAGCCGCTGCGCATGAAGAGCAGCAGTACGGCCATCATCGCGGCCATCATCACCAGGCTCGCGCGTGCACTCGGATGGATCGTCAAGGGCTGGAGGAAGGCCGCTAGGCCCAGCACTCCGAGCACGTTGAAGAGGTCGCTCCCCACCAGCGTCCCCGCCATCAGCGAGGAGCGGCCGCGACGAACCGCCACCACCGCGGTGGCGAGCTCCGGCAGGGAGGTGCCGGCCGCGACCACGGTCACGCCGATGGCCCACTCCGAGAGTCCGAACGAGGCCGCGATCGCGGATGCTCCTCTCACCAGCAGATGTGCGCCGCTAATGATGCTGACCAGCCCCAGTAGCAGCATGAAGTAGTCGCGGGTACGGGCGGGCTGGATGGGAATCTCCTCGGCCTCGTCCCCCTCGAGCTCGCCGCGGTTCACGAGGTACAGCACGTAGCCCCCGAGGATCGCCATCATGCTCAGCCCCTCCCAGCGGCCGAGCGTGCCGTCGGAGAGGAAGAGCAGCAGCAGGAGCGCGGCCAGCAGCAGGACAGGGACATCGCGCAGCACGAGCTGGCGGGTCGTGGGGATGGCCCAGATGGTGGCGCAGCCGCCCAGGATGAAGCCCAGGTTGAAGATGTTCGAGCCCACCACGTTGCCTACCGCGATATCGGGTTTGCCGCCAAGCGCGGCGACCAGCGTTACGACGATCTCCGGAGCGGAGGTTCCCAGCGCCACGATGGTGGCGCCGATCACCGCCTCGGGCAGCTTGAAGCGAGAGGCGACACAGCAGGCCGAGTGCACCACCCAGCCCGCGCCTTTCCAGAGCAGGCCGATCGCTACCAGGATCAGCAACCCGTCTGTGACAGGCTCCAGGTTCACTCGGACTTCCGACGCTGCCTCGCGAGCGCCCGCTCCTGGATCTCGGCCTCGACCTTCTCGGGCGCGTAACGGGCGCGGTCCCGCTGCGCGAGCTGGCTCAGGCGCACGCGGATCTCGGGGTGCGCGGTGCCGAGAATGCGCGCTGCCAGCAGCGCGGCGTTGAGTGCGCCGTCGATGGAGACCACACCGACGGGCGTCCCCGGGGGCATCTGCAACGAGGCCAGCACCGCGTCGACACCCTGCAGCGGACCTACGGCCCGCGGCACCGCGATCACCGGCAGACGGCTGTGGGCTGCGCACACGCCCGCCAGCTGTGCGGCGAGACCCGCGAAGGCGATCAGCACCAGGAACCCCTCCTGCTCGGCCTGGCTGGCGCACTCGGTAGCGAGCTCCGGCGTACGGTGCGCCGAGACCACACGGATGGCATTGGGGATACCGAGACCGTCCAGGCTCTCCCGGCAGTCGAGGACCAGCTCCAGGTCACTCGAGCTGCCCGCCAGGAGCAGCACCACGGGGTGCGCGAAGGTGGAGCCGGGCTCCTCGCTCATCTGCTCTCCTCTCCGGCCGCGCCGGGTTCCCTCGCCAAGGGGCCCGTTCCGGGAGGCGGCAGCTCTGCGTAAAGGAAGGCGAAGCCCGCCACCCCGGCGATGACCGACCCAATCAGAATGCCGATTTTTGCCGGATCCAGCAGGCTGGCGTCAAGCGCGAGGCCCGCGATGAAGAGCGCCATCGTGAACCCGATTCCCCCCAGCAGCCCGCCGCCGACCATAGCGAGCCAGGATACACCGCCAGGGAGACGGGCCACCCCCGCCCGCACAAAGATCCAGCTCGGGAGCAGAATGCCGACGGGCTTGCCGACGACCAGCCCGGCCACGACGGCGACCTCGACGGGGTGGAGAAGCTCCGAGGCGTCGCTGTGCACGCCCGCGTTGGCCAGCGCGAAGAGCGGCATGATCCCGAACGCCACCCAGGGGTGCAGGCCCGTCTCGAGGCGCTCGAGAGGGGGGACGGTCGCGCGCGCGCCCTCGGCGACCTGCATCAGCACGGCGTGCGGGTCATCCGGCAGGTACGCCTTGCGGTCGCCTTCGAGGTGGCTCACGACGTCCCTCAGCAGGCCGCGAAAGCTGCGGCCCCCGATCAGCGCCCGAGTCGGTGTCGAGGGTCCCAGCAGTACGCCGGCCACCGTGGGCTGCACGTCTGCTACCACCGAGCTGGAGCGCGAGATAGATCGCAACGGCCACAAGCATGCCGCCGAGGGCGGCTGCAAGTGGAAGGGCCGCGCTACGTGGATCGCGCAGCTCGCCCAGCACGAACTCGCGCTTGATCTCGAATCCGACGACGAAGAAAAAGATGGTCATCAAGCCGTCGTTGATCCAGTGGTGAAGCGAGAGACGCAGCTCGAAGCCGGCCAGGCTGAACCCGGTCGGGATCTCCCAGAGCGCATGGAAGGCCTCGGCCACGGGGGAGTTCGCCGCAATCAGGGCGACGGCAGCGCACGCCAGCAGCAGCACCCCGCTGTTGGCTTCGATCTCCCAGAAGCGCAGGAGCGGACGCATCCAGCGACCGATCACGCTCTGCGGGAGCACCCGCCCGGAGGCATCGGGGGTGGCTAGCTTGCTCTGATCCTGGCCCAGCGGGTGTCGCTCCCCGCGCAGCCTGTACCCGCTGCGCCCGACCCGGGCAAGCGGAGGGCGCCGGGCCGTTGACCCCTGGCCCGCACTGACGATATAGTCATCCACTGACATGGATGTCATGTCCAGCACCGGCAGCGCACCGACCCGCAGCCGCGCCCTCACGCGCGAGCGGCTCGTGGCCAGCGCTACAAGCCTCTTCGCGGGCCACGGCCTGCACCATGTGACGAGTCACGAAATCGCACGTGGCGCAGGAGTTGCGGCCGGAACGTTCTATCTTCACTTCAAGGACAAGCACGAGCTCTTTCGGGAGATCGTGTTCGAGGCCCTGGCGGGGTTGAAGGAGCGTCTTCAGAAAGCGACGGCCAGCGCAACCGACCCGCGTGAGGCTGTGCGCCGCCGCTCGGCCGAGCTGCTGAGCTTTGCGGAGGAGCGCTGCGATCTGGTGCGTATCCTCTTCGGGCGCAACCGCGAGGCCGCCGCGCTGGGCGCCGACGTGCTGGACGATTTGATCCGGTGGCTCGAGGCCGACCTGAGGCTGCGCGCGGGGACCCTACCCGCTCGGCTTGAGCCGCTGGTTGCGGCACACGCGCTGGTCGGCATGTGGGCTCGCGTGCTGACGTGGTGGGTCGACGCCCCCCGCCGAGCCCCCCGTGAAACCGTGCTGGAGAGCCTGATCCAGCTCCAGCTCTCGGGTGTGATCGATGGCCCCTAGCGACTCGAAAGACCAGGAGGTCCCACCGATGGCGGAGCACATCACGCACGATCCGATCTACAACACCGTCGATCCCACGAACTTCGCGGCCATGATCGAGGTGGACCGTTACGCGGAGCGCAGCGATGCCTTCGACGGCATCATCTCCGCCACCGCGGACCACTTCTGGGACCCGATGGATCCGGCGTACATCGACTTCAACCAGGAATTCGACCTCGAGCAAGACACGATCATGCCGCGCGACTTCAGCCCGGAGATGAACTGCGCGGTGGCCGACAAGCTCGACGAGAGCCAGCTCATCGCGCTGGCCAACGAGAACACCCGCTGGTTGCTCTCCGGCGTCCTGCACGGCGAGCAGGGCGCGCTCTCACTCTCGGCCAGCCTGTGCCAGATCCTGCGCGACCCCGGCGCCCAGGAGTACGCCGCCAATCAAACGCGCGAGGAGGCGCGTCACGTCACGGCCTTCTCCCGCTATATCGAGCTGCGCTGGGGCACGCCGCTCCCCGTGGGGCGGACGCTGGGTGAGCTGCTGGCCCAGCTCGTGTGCGCACCCGAGGTCTATAAGAAGCTGGTGGGGATGCAGATGTTGGTCGAGGGTCTGGCCATGGGAGCCTTCGCGACGATCCACGCCAAGACCCGGGATCCTCTGCTGCGCAGACTCGTGCAGTTCGTCATGACCGACGAGGCCTTCCACCACCGCTTTGGCAAGATCTGGGCGGACCGGACGGTGCCCAAGCTCTCGGAGGGGGAGCACGAAATAGTCGAGGGCTGGGCCTCGGACTGCTTCCAGACCTTGCTCTTCAACCTGGTGAACGCGGAGCAGAAGCAGGTCATCTACGAGCGCTTTGGCCTCGACTGGCGCTGGGTGCGAGGCGCGATCATGGAATCCTTCGGCGATGCCGATCGGCGCCGCATGATGGCGCAGAGCACAAACATCTTCCGCGTGCTGATCAAGACGCTGCTCAAGGCCGGAATCATCACCGAGCGCACACGACCCCTGTATGCGGCCTGGGTCGACATGGATGAGCTCGCGGCCGAGAGCGACGAGGTGGTTGGCGACGCGGTGGCGCAGGACGGCATCGCGTACCTGCGCGACATCAACCGCAACCGCAAGAAGATCGGCCGCGCTCAAAGACCCTAGCCGCCGACCCCACCCGCTGAACGCGGCTGCAAGCGCCGCGGGAGCGGCGCGCGCAGCGAGGTGTAGCCGAGCGTAGTGCGGGCACTCAGGTGCGTACGAAGTCGCGTGCCGTCCCGGCAGGCCGCAAGGCGAAGCGGAGCTTCGCCGTGCCGGCAGGCGGGCTTGGCCCGCCGATAACCGGCCAGTAGCGCGCTAGCTAGGTCTTCGGGGGCGCCTGTGGCCTTCCGCCGGGGGGCTCGCGGTAGGTGATGAAGCCGTGGGTGGGGTCGTACGGTGAAACTCCGCACGTCACTCGATCTCCCCGAATGACCCGGATGTGGTAGCGGCGCATGCGTCCTGAAAGCTGTGCGGTGATGGTATGTCCGTTGTCCAGCTTGATGCTATAGCGTCCTCCGCCGAGGATCTTCTCCACCTCGCCGCTGACCTGAACAAGGTCCTTTTTGGCCATCCGGTCTCCTATGCCTGACTCGGGGCGGGCATTATAGCCACAAGGGCGTCGACGAACAGGGATCAGGAGGAGTTCGGCTCCGCCTCGATCGAGAGCAGCCCGGGACCCTCCTCGGTCTGGATCGTCGTATGCATGATGTCGTAGCCCTGGTGCAGCAGACGATGGACCGCGCGGCGGACCGTCTCCGCGTTGGCGCCCGTCCGCAGATCGACGTGCGCGCTCATCGCCAGGAATCCCTCGCTGACCGTCCAGATGTGAAGGTCATGGATGTCCATGACCCCGGGTAGCTCCCGCACCTCGCTCGCGATCTGGCGCAGGTCGAGGTGGCCGGGCGCACCCTCGAGCAGGATGTCCACGGAGCTGCGGATCAGGCGGAAGGCGCTGGCCACGAGCAGCGCCGCGATGACGAGCCCCGCGATGGCATCGGCGCTGACCACGTTCCAGAAGAGGATGAGCACGCCCGCCACGATCGCGGCAACAGACGACAGCGCATCGCCGAGTACATGGAGCAGTGCAGCGCGCACGTTCAGATTCTTCTTGGCGGTTTGGGATAGGAAGTGTGCGGAGACCAGGTTCGCTACCAGCCCGATGCTGGCAATGGCGATCATCGGGCCCGCTGCAATGGTGTGGCGGGTACCCAGGCGCTCGAAGGACTCGAGCGCGATGCCCACGCTTACGCCGCCGAGCAGGAGCCCGTTGGCCAGTGCCGCCAGGATCTCCGCACGCCCGTAGCCGAAGCTCTTCTGTGCGTCCCGGGGTCGTACGCTGATCCGGGCTGCGAAGAGCGCGATGCCGAGCGCCCCCGCATCGGTGAGCATGTGTCCTGCATCGGCCAGCAGTGCTACAGACCCCGTGAGCACACCGCCCACCGCCTCCAGCACCAGCACGAGGCTCGTGATGGCGAACGCTACGCGCAGACTCTCCGCATTCGTGCGCGAATGGTGATGGACGTGGCTCGAGTTCGAGTGGGCCATCCCGGCGAGGAGCTCCCCCAGCTTCAGCTCCTAGCGTGGCGTCTCGCGCGGGCGAGCACAAGCTTGGAGTACAATCGGCGCGGGCTCATACAGGGGAGGCGATTCTGTGAACCGACTGTGGCTTCTGCCTTCGATCGTGGTGGTGGCGCTGGTCGCCTGCGGGCTGCTCGGTGCCTACTCGGAGATGCTGTCACCCGTCCTCGGCTTCTACTTGTTCCTGGGCGGCGTGGTTCTGGGCGCGCTCTCGGGCCTGGTTCTAGCTGCGGCCTCGGCCTTCGCCAGCGCCACGGGACGGGCTTGGCGAGGCCCCGCGGCACGCGCCGCTGCCATCCCCTTACTGGCCGCGTTCGCAGTCATCCTGCCCCGGGCCCTCAACCCCACCCCGATCATGAACGACGTGACCACCGATCTCGAGGACTCGCCGCGCTTTGCGCCGGACGTGGCCGCGGGATCGGGTGCCGGCGGCCCGGACTTCAGCGAGATGCAGAGGGCGGCCTACAAGGAGATCGGACCGCTGCTACTGGCGCAGGCGGGCCAGCCGGTGTTCGAGCACGCGCTGGCTGTGGCCAGGGGCATGCCCGACTGGGAGATCACGGGCGTGCACGAGGCCCAGGGGACGATCTACGCCGTTGCAGTGAGCCGTCTCTTCAAGTTCCGGGATGACGTGGTCATCCGCATCCGAGCAGCGGGCACAGGCTCACGGCTCGACGTACGCTCGCGCTCCCGGGTGGGAAGGGGAGACATGGGCGCGAACGCCGCCCGCATACTTGCCTACCAGCGGGCCTTCCAGGCCGCATCCGAGTAACGGCGACAGCGGACGGGCCAAGCCCGTCCGCTGTCACAGGTCCCAGCTCCTATGAGCCCGCCGCTTGCTCCTTAAGCAGGGTGTCGATCATTTTGGACATGCCCTGGACGGTGCGGTTGGCGACCCTCTTGCCGCCGATATAGAGCGTGGGGGTTCCACGCACGCCGACGCTCTGGCCCTGCCGGAAGTCGGCGTCCACAGCCTTCGCGTACTTGGTCTGGTTCGCGGTCATGTCCTGCTTGAACTGCTCCACGTCCAGCCCTGCCTCTGCGGCGTAGCCATTCATCTTGCTCGCATCGAGCGCGCGCTGATTCTTGAACAGCACGTCGTGAAACTCCCAGAACTTCCCCTGATCCGCGGCGGCAAAGCTCGCGATCGCGGCTGGCTTCGCCCCCTTGTGGAAGGAGAGCGGGAAGTGCTTGAAGACCAGCTTGACCTTGTCGTCGCCGTACTTCTTCTGGACCTCTTTCAGCGGCGGTGTTGCGCGCGCGCAGTACGGGCACTGGAAGTCGGACCACTCGACGATCACGATCGGAGCGTCCGGCTTCCCCAGGAAGGGCGAGCCCGCGATGTCGATCTTGTAGACCTTGTTGTAGTCCTCCTTGGGGGCTTGACGGCGCGCGGCCGGCGCCGCCGAGGCCAGGAGCTTCTTCTGGTTGGCCTCGAGCGAAGTGAGCTTGGCGAGAATCTCGTCCTGCTGTTTTGCTAGATCTTCGAGTTGCTGGTTGGTTGGCTGGCATGCTCCCAGCGCGAGCGCCAGGCTGGCTCCCATCGCCACTATCGAACGCTTCATCCTACTAATCCTCCGTTTCGTCCCGGATTTGTCTCAGCTGCTTCCGTCTCGGACCCGTACCTGCGACCGGGGCTGGATCCCTGGGCGACCGTGGCCCGCCGAGATCGAGTCGTCGCGGCGCCGCATCGTACTACAGGAGGCCCCCGGGTTTCGAGCCTCTCGCCCCTGCGGATCCCGCCCTTAGACCCCAAACGGCTGCCTGCTGTTCAGATAGGTGGCGTTGGAGAGAACTGGGTGGCGGTCCCCCCAGGTCTAGGCCCCCCGCTGCCGGTACCAGGCATGGATACCCAGCAGCAGCAGAACCTCGGGTAGAGCGAAGGCGAGGAAATAGAAATACGCCAGCGTTTGCTGCAGCGTGAAGGGGTCCTGATGCGGGGTCCAGGCCTTGGGGCGGAGGCTGATGTGCTCGTCATCCTCGGCCAGCCACAGGACTGCATTCAGGAAGAGATCGCGGTTGTAGAGGGCCAGCAGCAGGCGATTGGAGGCGAAGTCCCGATCGCCGATCACCACGATCCGTGCCTCGCCGCGGGCGCGCGGGTAGCGACCTGCGGCCGCGAGCGGCAGCTCCTGTCCCAGTGGCTCGTCCGGATCGGGCGCGATCGCGCGGTCCGCCAGGGCGGCCACCACATCCTTCTCGAGCCAGGCGCTGCGGTTGGAGAACACCAGGCCCTCGAGGTCATCGTCGGGCCGGGGCTTGCGCGCCGGGATGACCGCACGCGCGCCGGGCATGAGCAGCAGCGTGCGGTTGCTGAGCTTGCGGGTCACCGGGTGGAAGGGGTTATAGGACCGCAGCAGCAGACTGGTGGGCTTGGGGTCCTCCAAGAGTGGGCTGCCCGCCCGATCCGCGAGCACGCCCTTAGGCAGCTCAAAGCCCCAGCGGCCCAGCAGGGGCTCCAGATTCGTGGTGACCCCGGGCTCCAGCAACACCAGCAGGCTGCCCCCGCGCTCCAGGTAGCGCTCGATGGCGGCCAGCTCGGCGGGCAGCAGGTTTCGCTCGGGGCCCGCCACGACCAGCACAGTCGTCTCCTTGGGCACCGCCCGGGCGGCGGCGCCCACCAGCGCCGCAACCTGGATGCCCTCGTCACGCAGCGCCCCGGCCAGGCCGGAGAATCCGTACTCGTTCTCGCTGGCCAGGTTCACCTCGCCGTGCCCGACCAGAAAATCGACGCGCACATGCCGCTTGCGGCCGAGCCGCAGCAGCGCGTTGCTGATGTTCTCCTCAGATGGAAAGCCCGCCAGCTCGCAGCGGCCGGGCTGACAGGCCAGGACCGTGGCATCGGCCGAGCTCAGCAGTGCCCGGGCTTCCGGCGGTGCGTCGGTCGCCCGCGTCTCGCGTACCTCCAGGCCCGGACACGCGCCGCGGTAGGCCTCGATCAGCGGTCGCACCTCCTTGGCCATCAGCGCGTCCTCCAGGAAGAGCAGGCTCGGGGCCTCAGTGTCGCGGTTCGCCGCGATCTGCTCGCAGATGAGGAGGGTCTGATCCGAGAGCGTGTAGCGGCGCTCGACCGTGAGATCGATGGTCGAGTGCCAGCGCATACCCAGCAGGTTGGCTGCCAGGCTCGCTGCCACGACGGCGGCGATCCCCAGGCCCCAGCGCAGCGCGACGCGCCGCGAGGAAGCCCCCGTGAACCCGCGGAAGCGGCCGATCTCGACCACGACCACAGTCACCAGCAGCAGCGGGCCCACGATCAGGTTCACAATCGAGAACCACGAAAGCTGCTCGGTCGCGTAGTAGGCGCCCAGCCCCGAGAGGATGGTGACGAGTCCCGCTGCGGACAGAAAGCGCATCTAACGAGCCCTCGCAAACTCCATGGATCCCACCGAGACAGTGAAGCCCAGCGCGATGATGCCTCCGAAGTAGAGGCCGCGACGCAGCTCGATCACTCCACGCGCGAAGCTGTCGAAGTGCGACTGCAGCGCGAACTCGTCCAGCACCTGCGCGACGCCCTGACTCAGCACCGGGTGCAGCCAGGTGAAATCGATGATGAGGAAGGGAATCGCGTACGCGAGCACCGCGGCCACGATCTGGCTCTGCGTGAGCGAGGAGCAGGCGAGGCCGATGGCCGCTACGGCCATGCCGTAGCCGAGCTGGCCCACGTAGAGCGCAAGCAGATGCTCCATTCCCAGATGGCTCTTGATCACGACCGCCGCGGGATAGATGGCACTGACCGCGAGCATGAGGAGCACGAAGAGATAGGTGGTGACGTGCTTGGCCATTGCGACCTCCCAGGGACGAAGCGACGTCGTGAGCAGGAGCTCGTCGGTGCCCTGCGCGCGCTCTTCCGCGAAGACCCGCATCGTGACCAGCGGGAGCACCGCCAGCAGGAAGAGGCTCAGGTCGTTGCTGGTCGGAATGAACAGGTCATTCAGGCTATTGACCTGGAGCGGGATGGTGCCCGCGTCGAAGCTACCGCCGGAGATGGCCCCTGACTGAAATACGAAGAGCAGGCGGTTATAGTTGAGGAGGTGCTGAAAGAAGTACACACCCGAGAGCGCTACGAAGACAGTGAGCACGATGTAGGCGATCGGCGATGCGAACAGCGTTCGTAGCTCCTTGCGGAAGAGCGCCCAGAGCCGCTGCGTCATCCTTGGCCCTCGCTGCGTTGAGTGAGATCCAGGAACAGCGCCTCGAGGCTGCCTCCCGCCTCCATCTCCTGCGCGGTCGCGATCTGCACCAGATGACCGCGGTCGAGCAGCGCCACACGGTCGCAGCAGACCTCGGCCTCGCGCAGCTGATGCGTGCAAAGCAGCACCGTATGATGGCCCCCCAGCGCTTGGATTAGGCGACGGAGCTCGATCTGCTGGCGCGGATCGAGCCCGACGGTCGGCTCGTCGATCACGATCAGCGGCGGGTCATGGATCATGGCCTGGGCCAATGAGACGCGCTGGCGGAAGCCCTTGGAGAGGACCCCGATCCGCCGCCGCTGCACCTCCCCCAGCCCGAAGCGTTCGATCGCGCGCTCCACGGCCGCGTCGAGATCCGCGCGCTTGATCCCGCGCAGCGCGCCCATCATGTGCAGGAAGGTCCTCACGCCGTGGTCGTCATAGAGCTTGGGCTGCTCGCACACGTAGCCGAGCTGCTTCTGAACCGCGAACCGATTCTTGACCACCGAGTGCCCGTCTACGTAAACGTCGCCCGAGGAGGGCAGCCAGTAGCCCGTGAGGATGCGCAGAAAGGTGGTCTTACCCGCCCCATTGGGGCCGATGATGCCGAAGATCTCCCCCTGGTCGATCTCGAGAGAAAGCTCCGCCAGCGCGACGTGCTCGCCGAACCGCTTGCTGACCGCTTTCGCCTCGATCTTTGCGCCCATACCTCGGATCCCAACCAGTGTATTGCCCCAAGCTACGTTGGAGCCACGAGATAGTTACCATAGCGAGGCCGCGTTGACTGGGGAATCCAGCCCAAGCTAGAATCGCGCGCCGCCTTTGGGCCGGTGTGCCTACAGAAGGGAGCGAGCCCCATGAACTTCGGGTTTACGGAGGAGCAGGAGTTCCTGCGCAGCACGGTGCGGGAGTTCCTGGAGAAGGAGTGTCCCATGAGCCTGGTGCGCGAGCTCATGGAGACGGAGTCTGGCTACCGCCCGGAGCTCTGGAAGAAGATGGCGGAGCTGGGCTGGGTCGGCCTGCTCATCCCGGAGGAGTACGGCGGCGCCGGACTCACCTTCGTCGACCTGGTCGTGATCCTCGAGGAGATGGGCCGTTCGCTGCTTCCATCCCCCTACTTTGGCAACCTGCAAGGCACGCAGGCGGTGCTGATGGCGGGCACCGACACGCAGCGCAAGGAGATCCTGCCCGCGGTTGCGGCCGGGGACCGAATCCTCTCATTCGCGATCACCGAAGAGGCGGGCACCGAGGAGGCGACGGACATCCAGCTGCGGGCCGAGAAAGAGGGCGCCAGCTTTCGGCTGACCGGAACCAAGCTCTTCGTCCCCGACGGTCAGAACGCGGATACGCTGGTGGTCGCCGCGCGTACGGGCGGCGCCGGTGAGAGCGGCATCTCGCTGCTGCTGGTCGAGCGCCAGGCGCAGGGGGTAAGTGTCATCCCGCTGCAGTCCATGGACCAGACGCGGCGTATCGCCGAGCTTCGCCTCGATGGGGCTCCGGGCCAGCTCCTGGGTGAGGAGAACGGAGGCTGGGGGACCTGGGAGGCGGTGCGGGACGCAGCGCTGGTCGCGCTCTCCGCGGATGCGATCGGCGGCTCCGAGAAGGTGCTCGAAGACTCGGTCAAGTATGCGAAGGAACGTATCCAGTTCGGCAAGCCCATCGGTGTGCATCAGGCGATCAAGCACAAGTGCGCCGACATGTTGATCGAGGTGGAGTCCTCCAAGTCCATCACCTACTACGCCGCGTGGGCCCTCTCCGAGGGCGTGGACGAGACCGCGCTCGCCGCCGCCATGGCCAAGGCCTACACCAGCGATGCCTACCGACACACGAGCTCCGAGAACATCCAGATCCACGGCGGGGTTGGCTTCACCTGGGAGTACGACTGCCACCTCTATTTCAAGCGCGCCAAGGCCGTCGAGGTCACGTACGGCAACCCCAGCGGCCACCGCGAGCGGGTCGCGCAGCTGATGCACCTCTGAGGCCCGCGGGGGCTGCATGAGCTGCCCCCTCGGCGTGGCCCTGATCGGCGCGGGACATATCTCGCGCAGGTACGCTAAGGCGCTCGCCCACCTGCCCCTAGCGCGCGTACGGGGTGTGGCATCGCGCAGCCGTGAAGGCGCCGCGCGCCTGGCGCAGACGTGCGGCGCCGAGCTGGCTGTCGACTATGGCGAGCTGGAGCGGTTGCTCTCGGCGCCCACGGTCGACGTGGTCTGCGTGAACTCCATCAACTGCCTGCATGCCGAGCACGCCATCCGCGCCGCGCGCGCCGGCAAACACGTGATCGTGGAAAAACCTCTTTGCCTGACCCTCACCGAGGCCGACTCCATGCTCCAGGCCTCCGCCGCAGCCGGTACGGGCCTCGCCTACGCCGAGAACCTCTGCTTCGCACCCCCCTATCGACGCGCGCGCGAGCTGATCGCCGAGGGTGCGCTGGGGCGTATCCTCTCCGCTCGCCAGTGCGAGAAGCACGGCGGCCCCTACTCGTCCTGGTTCTGGAACGTCGAGGAGGCCGGGGGCGGGGCGCTGCTCGACCTGGGTTGCCACAGCATCGAGTGTCTGCGCTGGCTGCTCGGCAAGCCTCGCATCGCACGCGTGTCGGCCCAGCTTGCCACCGTTCGCCACGGCGACAGGACCCGCCTCGAGGACGATGCGCGCGTGACGCTCGAGCTCGAAGACGGCACCCCCCTCCGCACGGAGAGCTCATGGGCCGCCGACGCGAATGGCGAGAGCTCGCTCGAGGTGGAGGGCAGTGAGGGCCGGCTCGTGCTCAACCTACTGGCAGGTGAGCTACGACTGGAGCGCCACGATGGGGACTCACGCCTCATTCCCGTCGAGTCCGGCGCCGGGGATGGCATCACGGAGGAGCTCACGCACTTCCTTGAATGCTTTCAGCAGGGCAGGGTGCCCGACGAGACTGGTGCTGACGGCCGCGCCGTCCTCGAAATCCTCCTCGCCGCCTACGCCTCCGCCGCACGTGGCGAAGCCGTCCCGCTGCCCTTCAACCCCGGCGACATCACCCGCCCCGTCGACCTCTGGCTCAGCCGCTAGCCCCGTCCGTGAAGTGTGGACGGAAGTTACTGGCCCCGGGGCGAGTAACGCGTGTTCACATGTTTCGCGGCTGGGCGCTCTTGCGTCAGGATGTGGGCTCGGGAACTGGGAGCCCCGCCTTGCGCAGGCCGTCCAGCAGGTGTGCGATCTCCGCTTCGGGAAGATTGCGCTTCCGAAATTCTCTCCACGCGCTAACGGCGAAGTCCGGATATAGCTTCAGCAGCTGTGCAACCGCAGCCTGCGCCTGCTCCCGGCGGCCCAATTGTGCGTAGGCCTGCGCCAACGTTGAGGAGGTCTCCCACAGCTCCGGCATGTTGATCTTTTGAGCTTCGTCCAGGGCTTCCTGGTACTGACCCTTTCGGTAGTGGTCATGGAAAAGGGCAAGGTAGTACCAGCCTGGATGGTAGGGGTTGAGCGCGATCGCCTTCCTGATCAGCGCTGCGCCCCGGTCCCAGCGGCCGGCGAGGGTCGTGCTCAGGCCCACGCTCGCGAGCGTCTTTGCCTCGTTGGGATTGAGAGCGACAGCCCGATCCGCGGCCGGGAAGAACCCGTCGAGCTCGCGCCGGCTCCAGTGGACTTGAGCGAGAGCGAGCTGAGCTGCCTGATTCGTCGGGTCCAGCTCCACCGCCCGCCGCGCCAGCGCTAGCGCACGGTCGAGTGAGCCGGCCCGCGGATTGAATCCATGGTGAAACTCCTCGCGGTAGAGATAGGCGAGTTGCGCCAACGCATCCACGTAGTCAGGATCTTCGGTGACTGCCCGCTCCAGGCAGCCGCGGGCTTGGAGGTGTGCAGCCGCCGTGTGGAGCGCCGTGTATGCGTACGCGCGGAGCACACATTCGTAGGCGCTGAGGCTCTCAGTTTCGCTGGTTCTGGCCTCAGCCAGTCCAGTCCGGGCGATGATTCCGAACGCATCGGCGATGGTTGCCACAACCCTCTCGCTTATGTCGTCCTGGATGGCAAAGAGGTTGCTGGCAGTGAGCTCTCGGTCGTACGTCTCCGCCCACAGTTGGGTATCGCTGCTGGCGTCAACTAGCTGTGCGGTCACCCGGATCTCTGTGGCAGACCTACGCACGCTCCCCTCGAGCACGTAGCGGACGTCTAGCTCCCTCCCAAGTTCGCGTATATCGAGCGCCTGGCCCTTGTAGCGGAAGGTCGTGTTGCGTCCGATCACACGCAACTGGGAGAAGCGTGAGAGCCCTGTCAGGATGTCTTCAGTCAAGCCGTCGGCGAAGTACTCCTGGTCGGGGTCCCCGCTCATATTGGTGAACGGCAGTACGGCAATGGCCGGACCCCGCGGAAGGGCGAGCACCCGATCGTCCTCGACATCCACCGAAGCTGCCGTCTGCGGCTCGGATTGATGCGTGAGCTGCCAGAGGCCGGCGCTAGCCAGCCCGATCGCCAGCGCGACCGCGGCCGCAACCGGTCCCGTTCTCCGAATCCTATGAGTGGGAGGTCTCTTCGCGCGCCGTGCTGCGGCTGCTGTATCTGTTTGCACGCTATAGACGCGTACCGGCTGGGGGATGTTCTTCAGCGACTGCTCGCCCAGGTCTTCGTAGGCAAGATCGAGCTTGTTCCCGACCTGTCCGTGGACCTCACCCGAGATGCTGATGCCGCCGGGGTCGGTCAGTCCCTCCAGACGGGCGGCGATGTTCACGCCGTCGCCGTAGATCTGCTCCCCCTTGACCATCACGTCGCCCATGTGGACCCCGATGCGGAACTCCATCTTGCGATCTGAAGGCACGCCGGTGTTCCGTGCCCGGAGGACGCGCTGGATCTCGACCGCGCAGCGGGTCGCTTCGAGCGCGCTGGGGAACTCCGCTAGCAGGCTGTCGCCCGCGCTACCGACCTCGCGACCTCGATGCTGCCCGATCAGAAGACGCATCTCGTCGAGGTACGCGGTAAGCGTGCGTAGGGCTGCCACTTCATCCCGTGCCATGAGGCGGCTGTAGCCGACGGCGTCAGCACTCAAGATCGCAGCCAGTCGGCGTTCGACGCCTTCGGAGTCCACGGGTTGAGCCTACCTCAGGGCGGTATCTCCCTGCAGCGCGTGGTCCGCAGCCCGGCGCAGCAGGGCGGGGTCGGGGCTGTGGCCGCTCCAGAGGCGGATTTGCTCGACGGCCTGGTGCACCAGCATGTCGAGCCCGTCCTGGGTGCGGCAGCCTCTTGCGGCAGCCTCGCGCAGGAGGCGGGTCTCGAGGGGACGGTAGACGGTGTCGAAGATCAGGGCTCGGGGCTGTAGCTCTTCGGCGCCGACGGGGGACGCGTCGACCTGAGGCTGCAGGCCGAGGGGCGTGGCATTGACGAGCAGATCGTAGGGCTCGTTGATGCTGCCGACGCGGCCTCCGAGCTCATCGACGAGGCGCGACGCGCGCTCGCGCGTGCGGTTCGTCACGAGCACGTCCATGCCGAGGTGGCGCAGCGCGTAGACCACCGCGCGGGCCGCGCCGCCCGCGCCCAGCACCGTGGCGCGTCGGCCCTTCCAGGGTCCGTGGGGCTCCAGCGTGCGCAGAACACCGACCCAATCCGTGTTGTCCGCCACGATGGCGTCGTCCGTGCGCGTGAGGGTGTTCGCGGCGCCAATCTGCTGCGCCTCGGGAGAGATATGATTGGCCAGCTTCAGCACGGCCTCCTTGTGCGGCAGCGAGACCGAGAGCTGACGGACCCCGAGTGCGCGCATCCCGGCCACGGCCCCCTCCAGCGCAGAGGGAGCCACGTCGAAGGCCAGGTAGACCGCGTCCAGGCCGAGGGCCGCGTACGCCGCTTGGTGCAGGATGGGCGAGAGCGTGTGTCCGGCGGGATGCAGGATAATCCCGCACAGCTCGCGGGCGGGGCCTTCGTCTAGCGCTTGCACCGGGCGGGCCTCATGGTTGGCGGTCATAGGGGGTGAGCGCGTGGGATTCTAGCAATCGCAGCGTGGTGAGAGCCTCCGTGACGAGCCACCGCCCGAGCTCGGGTCCGTAGAAGGACATACACGCTTCGTAGCCTCCCTTGCGATACGCCTCGGCCGAGACCACATAGCCCAACCAGTCGTCGGCGTGCGCGATGATGAAGACGGGCAAGCCGGGCGGCAGCCCTTCGCGAATCTGCTGTGCCACGGACGAGGCAGGCTCAGCGGGGAGGGTCACGATGCGCGCGTTGCCCACGCGGATGGCGTGGATCGGGACCCGCCTGGAGAGGAATCCGCGTAGGACCGGTCTCACGAAGGGCGTAAACCACCACGCCGAGCAGAAGCGACGGAACCCGGGCGTGCCGGGTGCTTCGACCCAGCGCTCGATCGATGCCAGCACCGCGCCGTCCGTGGGCGTCAGTTGCCGTACCCCCCGCAAGACCGCCTCGCCGAGCTTGCTGCCGATCTCGGCCACCTGCGCCCGTTGCTTGGCGACATCGCGGGGCCAGAGCTTTCCCAGCTGGCTACTGGGCTCCTGGTCCCCCATCGGACCCGCGAGGAAGAGCGCACGCCACCCCTTTTGCTCGAGCCACGCGCGTGCCGCCCCAACGTAGTCGGCCGAGTAGGCGCGGCTCTTCGGCGAGAGCACGGTGGGGTGGGCGCCGTACGCGAACAGCGCCACCGGGGCCCGTCCACTGGGAAAGTCGAAGCGCAGCAGCGGCAGGTCCGTCTCGTGAGGCCCGGCGGGGAAGCGCCGGTTGCGCGCCAGCGACAGCTCTACGCGACCGCTCGCTGCACGTGCCGAAGTCAGGTCGGTGAGCGCGAGCTGGAGAGCTCGCAGCGCCGTGCGCACCAGCTTCCGCGGCGTACCCGGGTCGAACTTGCCGGTGCTGAGGCGGGCCGGAAGACGGCCGGGAATGTATCCACCGGGCCCTGAGTGTGTATGGGTGGCGGCGACCACCAGCGTATCCAGCGCGTACGCTTCCGTGAGCTGCCGGAGGCCCTCCCGCAGGATCGGCCGGATGATCACGAGGTCGAGCGCGACCAGTGCGATCCTGGCCCCGTTCTCCTCGATCACCAGCGCGCGCGCCTCGGGCGGGTCGAGCAGCTGCTGGGCGCGTCGATCGCGCAGACCGCCGTAGCCCCCGAGGGGACCGTTCTCCGGACGCGGGAGCTCGGCGCGTCCGAAGCCCACGCGCAGCCCCTCGGCCCACGCCGCGGGCGCCCCGGGAAGCAGTGCGACGACGAGCAGCGAGAGGCTAAGAGCCGCTCGTCTCATCCACACGTGCGCGTACCTTGCGCAGATCATCCCAGACCGCCTGTCGAGTCTCCCGGGTGTAATTTCGCAGGAGATAGGCTGGGTGATAGGTTGGCAGGAGCGGGATGCCGTTCCAGTCCAGCCAGATCCCCCGCATCTTGGTGATGGCCACGTTGCGTCCGAGCAGGGTCGAGAGCGCGGGCTTGCCGAGGGTCACGATGACTTTCGGCCGGATCGTCAGCAGCTGCCTGTCAAGAAAGGGGCGACAGGTGGCAACCTCGTCGGTGGCCGGATCCCGGTTCTTCGGAGGCCGGCACTTCACGATGTTGCAGATGTAGACGTCCTCACGTTGCCAGCCCACCGACTCGATGATGCGGGTGAGCAGCTCGCCGGCACGGCCGACGAAGGGGCGCCCGGTCCGGTCCTCTTCCGCTCCCGGGCCTTCGCCCACGAAGACTACGGGAGCCTGGGGATTGCCCTCGCCGAACACGATCCGGTTGCGCCCCTCGTGCAGCCGACAGCGCGTGCACTCCCCCAGGTTCTCGCGGATGAGCCGCAACCCCTCCACGGGATCGCTCTCCGAGCTGGGGTCGAAGCGCTCGCGCTCGACAGGCGCGCCGGGGAGAGGGCGTCCGAGGAACTCGATGCCCTCCTGCCTGAGGTCCGCAAGCGAGAGGCGAACTTTTCGGAGCAGTGCGCTGCGCTTCTCCGGGGGACTCATTGCTTGGCGCTCTTCATGACAGCCGGGCCGTGCCGGATGAGTTCGAGCTTGTCCGTGAGCTCGAACTCGAAGCCCGGGTCGTTCTGGTCGTCGTGACAGGAGCCACAGATCTGCAGGATGACGCAGCTATCGCATTTGTCCGCAAGCGCCAGGATGGTCCCGTGCTTCTGCGCGTCCGGCCTGACGTGGTCGCCGCCGGGGCCATGGCAGCTCTCGCAACCCACCTGTTGCAGCGCCTCGCCCCCCTCAGGGAAACCGCCTGGCTCCTTGAAGCCGGTCGTATGGCACTTCTGGCACTCCGCGTTCTCGTCCTCCTGCTTGCGGCTTAGCGTGTCGAAGGCGTGCGCGTGCGCCGACTTCGCCCATAGCTCGTGCTCGGTCGCGTGGCAGCCCTGACAGGCCGCCGTTCCCAAATAGTCACCCTCGTCGAACAACGTTCGGACGCGCTTGTCTCGGCGTGCGAGCAGCGCCTGGCGTTCTTCCAGGCTGAGGTTGGTGAAGCGGAGGTTCATGCTGTGAGACACTTCCGGCAGCCGCTCGGCGAACTTGAAGTTGAGCGAGTGCTTTGGGTTGTGGCAGCTGATGCAGACGGGCTTCAGCCCCTGCTTGGAAAAATCGGGGGACTGGTGGGGGCCACCGCGCCCATGACAATTCTCGCACTGGACGCCCTCGAGGTGGGGGTAGGGCTGTTCCAGGCTATAGCCACCGGGCACCTCCCAACCCACGGTGTGGCACGGCAGGCACGCGGGGTTCCGCTCCTCGCCGTGCTCGATCAGCGTCTTGAACGCGTAGGCGTGGTTCGTAAGGGCCCAGGTCTGGTGTTGATCGCGGTGGCAGGTCTGGCAGAGCTGCTCGCCGCTATAGCCGTTGCGATCGAGCAGGAGCGGATTCTCGACGCCGAGGGCCTGGCGGACCTCCATCGTGATGAGGGCCTCCGCGCGTGCGTCCGACCCATGCAGGCGCGCCACGACGCGCCCTTCGCGATCGATCACCACGATGTCGGGCACGACGTGGCGGTGCGCGTAGGCGCGCTGGGCACTGTTGTCTGGATCCACATAGACCGCTAGCTGGATGCCGAGCTGCTCCACCATGTCTTCCAGCACGTAGCGGCGGTTGCTCACGCTGACGGGAACGATATGCAGGTCCGGCTGCTGCAAGCGCCGCGCGAGGCCATCCAGGAACTGGAGCGTGGTGTGACAGTGGGGGCAGGTCGGAGCGAAGAAGACGAAAACGACCACCTTGCCCTTGAGCTCACTCAGCTTCACGACCTCGCCATCGAGGCTCTTGACCTCGAAGTTCGGCGCTTGTGGCATTAGTCCCAGGGCGGGCGTGACGGAGCCTCCGATGTCCTGCAGATGCAGGATGCGCCGCAGTTCGTTCTCGTAGGCCTGGTCGAGATCGGACAGCTCTCCCTGCAGGCCGGTGAAGCCGCCGACGATGTAGCCCGCGGCGTCCACCACGATCACGCTCGACCTGCCCGGAGGCACCTGGAGCTTGCGTGAGAGCGACAGGCTGCGATCGGCCAGGATCGGAAACCGGAGGCCTTCTCTCTTGGCAAACGCCACGGCCAACTTGGGGTTCCCTTCCCGGTTCACGCCCAGGAACCCGATATTGGCCTTGGTGGCGCTGACTTCGAGACGACGGACGATGCCAGCAACCAGCTCGGCGTCGCGATCGGTGGTGGCGAAGACGTATACGACCCCACGACGATTCCGAAAGAGCTCTGTACCCGCGTGCCCGCCGTCGATTGTTCGACCGGACAGACGCGGTAGCGGACGCTCGCTGCGCACCGGGGGCTTGCGCTTTTTCTCGTCGGTCGGCGCCGCTGTGGACAGCGCAAATCGCACGACGAAAGGCGAGACGATCAGCACCGGAAGCAGCCACCCCAGGCAGCGTTTCCAACATGGCCGGGGGGAGGGCAGAGAAGAAGGTGGTCGCATCGAACCTCAGTTTTTCGGGTTCGGGGATGGTAGGTGCGAGGCGCTGGGGGTGTCAATCGCGGGCGCGAAGGTTTGCCGTCCGACGGAGGAACCGTAGACTGATCCGCTGGAGTCCACGATGCTCAGCACAGCCGATCCGCTCGATGCGCTCTACCGCGACGTTGTGCTGGAGCACTATCGCAAGCCGCGCAACCGCAAACCACTGAATCACCCCAGCGCGTCCGCTCTGGTGCAGAACCCCCTGTGCGGGGATCAGGTGCGGGTGGAGATCCGGCTCGAGCGGGATCGCTTGAGCGAGGTATCGGTGCGCGCGCGGGGCTGTAGCATCACGGTTGCCGCGGGCAGTGTGATGACGGAGCTCGTGCGCGGTTGCAGTGCGCAAGAGGTGAGAGGGCTGATGACGGCGCTGCGGCAGATCGTCTACGGGGAGCCTGCTGCGTCGGCCCTCGACGATCGGCTGCGCGCCTTCGCTCGCGTGGCCCAGCTCCCTGCCCGCGAGCGCTGCGCCCTGCTTCCCTGGGAGGGACTGGTGCAGGCGTTGGAGTCGGACTCGAGCGCGGCCTGATCAGACGCTGACGCGCTCCAGCACGTGAACGGCGCAGGCCGAGCCCAGACCGATCACGTGGGTCAGACCTGCCTTCGCTCCCTCCACCTGGCGCGCACCGGCCTCGCCCCGGAGATGCTGGGTGACCTCGTAGATGTTGGCCACGCCGGTAGCGCCCAGCGGGTGGCCCTTCGAGAGCAGCCCGCCCGACACGTTCACCGGAATGCGGCCCCCGTGGTAGGTCGTGCCCTCGTCGATCAGCTTCCCGGCCTCGCCCTCTCCGCACAGGCCCAGGTTCTCATAATGCAGGATCTCGGCGGTTGCAAAGCAGTCGTGCAGCTCGACCAGGTTGATGTCTTCCGGCCCCAGTCCCGCCATCTCGTAGGCTATTTGGGCGGCCTGGCGCGTGCAGGTGTTGACGTCGGGCATGGTGAGATCGCGCTCGGTATAGGGGTCGCTGGTCAGCACCGAGGCTGACACCTTGACCGCTCGCCCAAGGCCCAGCTCCCGGGCCTTCCGCTCCGAGGCGATGACGGCGGCAGCGGCCCCATCCACGTTCACCGAGCACATCAGCTTGGTGTTGGGATAGGCGATCATCTCGGCCCCCATGACCTGCTCGAGCGGGGTCTCAATCTGATACATCGATTTCGGATTTTTCGTGGAATGTTGATGGTTTTTCACCGAAATCTTCGCGAACTGTTCGAAGGTCGTTCCGTACTTGCGAGTGTGCTCCATGCCTGCCTCGGCGAAGACCGCGGGCATGATGCCGGAACCGACCAGCCCCTCGGTGGGGATACCGCGGCTCCCGCCCGCCCCGCCGAGCAGGCCGGCCTTACCCATCTGCTCTACGCCCACGATCAGGCACAGGTCGTAGAGGCCCGCCTTGATCGAGACCCAGCCCTCGCGGAAGGCGGTGGCGCCGGTCGCGCAGGCGTTGGCGCAGTTCACGACGGGGATCCCGGTCTGTCCAATCTGCTGCAAGACGCGTTGCCCGACCATCGCGGCGGCCTGGAGCAGATTGCCGGAATACAACGCCTGCATGTCCCGGATGGTGAGGTTTGCATCGTCGAGCGCCAGCAGCGCGGCCTCCGCGCCGAGCTCGGCCACGCTGCGCTCAGGGTAGCGCCCGAACTTGATCATGCCGGCACCCAGGATATACACGTCTTCGCTCATTTCAGCTGTCTCCCAAGGCCGCTAGGCCGATGGTTGAAAGTAGTAGGTGAGGTACTCGTTGCCCTCCTGGTCCTTCCTTGGGGCGACCTCGTAGATCACCTCTACCGCCATTCCCATGCGGATCTTCTCCGGGTCCGGATCGATGTGGACGAGGTTGCCTTTGACCGTTCCGCCGCCCTCCAGGTCGACCACCGCCGAGATATAGGGCGTCTCGATGCCGGGAAAGGAACGGTGCACGATCGAGTACACGTAGAGCGTCCCCCGGTTCGAAAGAGGAGTCGGCTCGATCTGGTCGCGCGTCCCACACTTGGCGCATACGCTCCGCTCACCCAGGAAGATAGCCCCACAGCTCTTGCACCTGTGCCCCTCGAGGTAGGGGTCGCCTTGCTCGGGGATCTTGAGGAAGGGCAACACCGGTAGGAGTTTCCGGGAACGCGTTGCTTGAGCCATCCGCGGCATCCTTTCTGGCTGAACCCCGCGTGGAAGAACAGATTGACTGAAGCGTCAAGCGGGGCCCCCATGATGCACAGGGCCACGGACCAGGTCAATTGCGGGTACACGACCGCAAGGCCCGCTAGGGCCGCGCAGCGAGGCCTGCGCAGCAGTGCGCGAAGCGACCGAGCACGCACTAAGGCGCGTACGAAGTCACGCGCCGTCCCGGCAAGCCGGCTTTGCCGGCCGATACCCGGGTAGTAGAGCTCAGCTCGCCGGTACCGCGCGAGTAGCAAGGCCGCAGGCCGCGCAGCGAGGCGCAGCCGAGCGGAGTGCGCGCAGGCGAGCTCAGCTCGCCG